>Ga0172381_10001535_pt1 | contig 26926 bp, 26 predicted proteins | sample Leawel6488metaG_FD_119754 | JGI IMG/M metagenome (GOLD analysis project Ga0172381, IMG submission 119754) | Leachate microbial communities from a municipal landfill in Southern Ontario, Canada - Leachate well 64-88 metaG | ecosystem: Engineered > Solid waste > Landfill > Unclassified | place... | reverse complement strand
CTGCACGACCACAAGCCGCACGGGTGGCTGACGTTCAGGCAGGTCATAGAGAAGTCATCGAACATCGGGACCGTGAAGGTCGGGATCAAGCTCGGCGCGGATAACCTTTACGAATATATAAAGAAATTCGGGTTCGGGGACATCACCGGGATAGAGCTCCCCGGCGAGATCCCGGGATTCATACGGCCCCCGTCGAAATGGTCGGGGACATCCATATACGCGATACCAATGGGGCAGGAGGTCGCCGTCTCTCCGCTGCAGATGGCCTGCGCGATGTCTGTCATTGCAAATGGCGGCAAGCTTATGAAGCCGAGGGTGATACAATACATACAGGACAGGCACGGCGAGCTGATCAAGGAATACCCGGTAACGGTGTCGAGGCAGGTATTGTCGGAGGGTACATCGGCAACGATGAGGGACATTTTAAGCGGAGTCGTAGAGGACGGTACGGGCCAGCTCGCGAGGGTCGAGGGATATGACGTAGGCGGCAAGACGGGCACGTCCCAGAAGATAGAGAACGGCACCTATTCCCATTCGAAGTTCATCGGGTCGTTCGTGGGTTTCGCGCCGGTCAAGAATCCGAAGGTGGTCGTGGTCGTGATGCTCGACCAGCCGCACCCGCTGTATTACGGCGGTGTCGTAGCGGCCCCGGTATTCAGCAGGGTCGTCAGGGATACGTTAAGGTATATGGATATAAGGCCCAGCCGCGCGGAAGCGGCCAGGAGGGAAGTCGAACTTGATACGGTCGAAGATTAGATGAAGCTCAAAGAGGTACTGAAAGGGATAGAATACAAGGATGCCTCGGTCTTCCCGGCGGGGGAGGATATCGAGATCAGGGGCATATCCTGCGATTCGAAGAACACGGCGGACGGTTACCTGTTCGTTGCCGTTCCCGGGGCTTCATCCGACGGCCACAAATATATCAACGAGGCGGTCGACAAGGGGGCCGTCGCCGTCGTGATGGAGAAGGATGTGGTCGTACCGGACCATGTCGCGAGGATATACGTCAGGAGCTCGAGGGAAGCGGTCCCGAGGATCGCGAACGAATTCTTCGGAAGGCCGATGAGCGGGCTGACGTGCATCGGCATAACCGGGACGAACGGCAAGACGACCATATCTTACCTGATGGACAGCATAATATCGGCCGCGGGCCATAAGGCGGGCATCATCGGCACGATAAGCTACAGGATAGGCGGCAGGGTCATACCCGCGACGAACACGACGCCGGGCCCGGTAGACCTCTACGGTTTCATGAGCGAGATGGTAAAAGGCGGGAGCGACCACCTCGTCATGGAGGTCTCCTCGCATGCGCTCGACCAGAACAGGACCGGCGGCATCTCCTTCAGCGCCGCCATCTTCACGAACCTTACCGGCGACCATCTCGACTACCATAAGACGATGGAGGAATATTTCAAGGCCAAATCCCGCTTGTTTTCGAATTTGAATGATTCGGCCCAGGCGGTGATCAATATCGACGACGAGTGGGGCCGGAAGCTCATAAAGATATCCGGCGGGCGGGTCGTGACGTACGGGACTAAACTTGTGGCCGATTTCCTCGCGACGGATATAGGGCTTTCGCTTGACGGCACAAGGTTCACGGTCAATTACCCCGGAGGCAAGTTCGCGGTCGGGTCCGCGCTGATAGGCATGCATAACGTCTATAACATGGTCTCCGCGGCCGCGTGCGGGATAAGCCTGGGATTTTTCCCTGAAGATGTAAAGCGGGGGATTGAAAAGCTGCGCGCGGTACCGGGCAGGCTCGAGCCGGTGGAGTGCGGGCAGCCGTTCAAGGTCTTCGTCGATTACGCGCATACTGATGACGCGCTCAGCAACGTCCTGTCCGCGCTGAAGCCCCTGATAAAGAAAAAGGTCATAGTCGTCTTTGGCTGCGGAGGCGACAGGGACAGGACCAAGCGGCCGCGCATGGGAAAGGTGGCAAGCGAAATGGCGGATTTCGTATATGTGACCTCCGATAATCCCCGCAGCGAAGAGCCGGAGGCGATCGCCGCTATGATAGAGGAAGGCATGAAGGGCAAAAATTACAAGGTCATACTGGACAGGGCGCAGGCGATAAAGGAAGCGCTATCCGGCGCCGGAGAGGGCGACTGCGTGCTTATAGCCGGGAAAGGGCACGAGGCCTACCAGGTGCTGAAGAACACGACGATATCTTTTGACGACAGGGAAGTCGCGAGGAAGATACTTGCTTAACGTTAAGGACATATTGGATGCCACCGAGGGGACCTTGTCGGCCGGTGACGTGTCGGCCGTATTTACCTGCGTATCTACCGACACGAGGAAGATACCCGCGGGGTCGCTCTTTGTGGCGCTGAAGGGTGCCAACTTCGACGGGCATGATTTCATTGCCGGCGCTGCCAAACAGGGCGCCAGGGGCGCGGTCGTCTGCCGGGATGTGCCGCCGCAGGGTATCCCGGTCATAAAAGTGGATGATACGCTCAAGGCATTCGGGAAGATCGCGGGCTACCACCGCCGCCGGTTCGATATCCCCGTTATCGCCCTGACGGGTTCCAACGGGAAGACGACTACGAAGGAGATGCTCTCGCGCATCCTGTCGGCGAAATATAAAGTATTGAAGAACGAAGGCACGGAGAATAATTTCGTAGGCGTGCCGCAGACCCTGCTCAGGATGGACGAGAGCCACGAGATCGCCGTGATCGAAATGGGCACCAACCATCCGGGCGAGATAGCGTATCTTGCCGATATAGTCCAGCCGAACTGCGGCATGGTAATAAACGCGGGCCCCTCGCACCTGGAGTTTTTCGGGACGGTCGACAATGTCAGGACGGAAAAACTCGACCTCTTAAAGAGGATAGGGGAGGACGGCTCCGCGGTGGTCAACGGAAACGACCCTAAACTTGTCGATTCGGCCCGGAAGATATGCGATGAGGTCGTGAGCTTCGGGTTCGGCAAGGAATGCGATTATTTTGCGGATAATATACAAGATTCCGTACACGGGATCAGCTTCGTCATGAACGGCGTGCACCCGGTCAAGCTTAAGGTCCTGGGTCGCCATAATATATATAATGCCCTCGCGGCGATCGCCGCGGGTTCGCTCTACGGTGTCGAGACGGCCGATGCCGTTCAGGCGCTCAAGGATTTTGAGCTGCCGAAGCTCAGGATGGAATTCGCCTCGTGCGGCGGAATAGACTTCATCTTCGACTGCTATAATTCAAATCCGCTTTCGATGGGCAGCGCGATAGAGACCCTTTGCAATATGGGCCCGGGCAAGAGGAAGGTGCTCGTAGCCGGAGACATGCTCGAGCTCGGAGCCGTGGCCCCGGATATGCACCGCAAGGCCGGCCGCATTGCGGCGATGGCGGGCGTGGATGTTTTAGTGGGTGTGGGCTCGCTCTCCGGGTATATCCTGGAGGGCGCTCGGGAGGAGGGAATCGGCGGTGAAACCCTCCTCCGTTTTGATAATTCCGTAGAGGCCGCAAAGGCCTTGAAAGGCATATTGCAGGAAGGGGATCTGGTCCTCGTGAAAGGTTCGCGCGGCATGAAGATGGAGGAGATCAAAAAGTGTTTTATCACCTGCTCTATCCGTTAAGGGACGTATTTTTCGGGTTCAATGTCTTCAAGTACATCAGTTTCCGCGCCGCGGGCGCGGCGGTAACGTCGTTCCTCCTATGCATGATACTGGGGCCGTTCATAATAAAAAAACTGCGCGAGCTTAAGATCGGCCAGGTCGTCAGGACCGCGGATGACGCGAAGGGCATATACGAGATGCACAAGAACAAGGCGGGCACGCCGACCATGGGAGGGCTCCTTATAGTCACGGCGATCGTCCTCTCCACGCTGTTATGGGGCGACCTGAACAACAAATATGTCCTGCTTTCGCTGGTCTCGATAATATGGCTGTGCGCGGTCGGGTTCCTTGACGATTACCTGAAGATGAAGCTGAAGAAATCAACGGGGCTGACCGCGAGGTCGAAGTTCATCGGGCAGATCATGCTCGGACTGATGCTCGGGCTCTACGTATATTTCGACCCGCAGATAGGCAAGGACCTAGACGTGCCGTTCCTGAAGGACCTGGTCATAAACCTCGGGGTCTTTTACGTGCTGTTTACGATGATCGTGATAGTCGGCTCGTCCAACGCTGTAAACCTTACCGACGGGCTTGACGGCCTTGCCATCGGCAGCACGATAATCGTCGTGCTGACCTATACCGCCCTGAGCTACATAACCGGTAACGCAAAGATGGCTGAGTACCTTAATATCATCCATATCCCGGGCGTGGGCGAGCTCTCCGTATTTTGCGCGGCTATGCTGGGCGCGGGGCTTGGGTTCTTATGGTTCAACTCCTTTCCCGCGAACGTTTTTATGGGCGATACCGGTTCGCTGGCGTTGGGCGGGGCAATAGGCGTCGTAGCGACCTTTACGAAAAAGGAGCTGTTGCTGCTCATAGTGGGCGGGATATTCGTGATGGAGGCGCTGTCGGTCATATTTCAGGTGGCGTCTTTCAAGTTGTTCAAGAAGAGGATATTCCTGATGGCGCCGATCCACCACCATTTCCAGATGAAGGGGTGGTCCGAGACTAAGGTCGTCATCAGGTTCTGGATAATAGGGATAATACTGGCATTGATAAGCCTATCGACGTTAAAACTAAGATGATCGAATTCAAAGGAAAAAAAGTCACCGTGGCCGGCCTCGCTAAGAGCGGGATGGCCGCGGCGTTGCTGCTCAAGCGGCGCGGCGCCCGCGTATGGGCGACCGACTCCGGGAGGTCCGCGGCCCTCATAAAACACGGCAGGCTTCTCAAGAAAAGAGGGATAACGGTAGAGCTCGGAAAGCACAGCCCGTCGTTCATAGAGGGCAAGGACCTGGTCGTGATAAGCCCGGGAGTGCCGGATGATTCACCGGTATTGCAATGGGCCGGCAGGTTCAAGGTCCCGGTCATAGGCGAGATAGAGCTCGGTTACCTGTGCTGCCCCGCGCCGATAGTCGCCGTCACGGGGACTAACGGGAAATCCACCACAACGACGCTGATCGGGGAGATATTGAAAAAGGGCGGGAAGCACGCGGTAGTATGCGGGAATATCGGAAACCCGTTCTGCGGCGAGATCGCAAAAATGCGCAAGGACTCGATAGTGGTCCTTGAGGTGAGCTCTTTCCAGCTTGAGAGCATAAGATCGTTCCGGCCCCATGTGGCGGTGATGCTGAACATTTCCCAGAACCATTTTGACAGGCATCCCGGCCTTGCCGCTTACATGAAAGCGAAGGCGCGTGTATTCGAGAACCAGGACGGAAAGGACTGGGCCGTCTTTAACAATGATGATCCGCTCGTAAGGAAGCTCAGGACGAAGACGAAGGCCCGCGCGCTCTTTTTCTCGCGCAGGAAAAAGACGCCGCAGATGCCCTGCGGCGAAGAGGACCTCAGGATAAAAGGGGCGCATAATATCGAGAATATCCTCGCCTGCCTGCAGGTGGCCTCGATATTCGGCATAAAGCCGGAGAAGGTCAGGCAGGCGCTTAAGGGTTTTAAGGGGCTCGAACACCGGTTCGAGCATGTCTCGGATATCCGCGGCGTTGAGTTCATCAATGATTCAAAAGGGACGACGGTCCTCGCGACAATAATGGCGCTGGAATCGTGCGTGAAGCCGGTGATACTCATCGCCGGCGGCCACGACAAGGGCAGCGATTTCAGGAAAGCGAGGGAAGCTGTCGGCTCGAAGGTCAAGAGGCTCGTCCTTATAGGCGAGGCGAAGGAGAAGATAAGGGAACATCTCTCCGGCGTTGCGCCTTATGTCTTTGCCGGCACCATGGATGATGCCGTAAAGAAAGCGTTCGCCGGGGCCGCGAAGGGCGATTGCGTGCTCCTGTCGCCGATGTGCGCGAGCTTCGACATGTTCAGGAATTTCGAGCAGAGGGGCAAAGTGTTCAAGAGGATAGTCCGTTCCATAGGCGGGAGGGCGGCGGGGAAGTGAGAAAGCTCAGGACGCAGCTGTTCATGGTCACCGTGATACTCCTGGCGATAGGGGTCGTCATGGTCTACAGCGCCAGCGCGATCAACGCGCACGAGTTCCTTAAGGACAGCGCGTATTACCTGAAGCGCCAGCTGCTCTACCTGTTCCTCGGCATCATAGCTTCGCTGATGGTAATGTCCGCGGATTACAATGCGCTGAAGAAATACGTCAAGCCGGTGCTGATTGCGACATTCCTGCTGCTGATACTGGTGCTGATACCCGGGATAAGCCGCGAGATAGCCGGCGCGCGCAGGTGGTTCAGGTTCTCGTTCCTGAGTTTCCAGCCGTCGCAGGTCGCGAAGCTCGTGATGATACTCTATTTCGCGGACTTCCTGTCGAGGAAACAGGGCGATATCCGCAGTTTCTGGGAAGGGTTCATGCCTCCGATGATAATACTCGGCGTGAGCGTCGGCCTCATACTGCTGGAACCGGACCTCGGGACGGCGGTCGCGATAAGCATCGTTGCGGTCATGATGCTCTTTGTCGCGGGAATGAAGCTCGGGCATCTCGTCCCGATGATCGTAGGCTCGGTCCCGGTGCTGCTGGTCCTTATATTGCATAAGGCATATAGGATGCGCAGGATCCTGGCCTTCATCGACCCGTGGAAGGACCCGCAGGGGGTGGGTTTCCAGATAATCCAGTCGTATATAGCTTTGGGCTCCGGCGGGATCCTCGGCGTCGGGCTCGGGCAATCCAGGCAGAAACTGCTTTACCTGCCGGGATGCCACACGGATTTCATATTTTCCATAATAGGCGAGGAACTCGGACTGATCGGAGCGGGCGCGGTCATAATACTGTTCATACTGTTCATCTGGATAGGGCTCAGGATAGCGTTGAGGGCAAGGGACCTCTTCGGGCACCTGGCGGCGCTCGGAATCGTATCAATGATAGCGCTGGAGGCGATAATCAACATAGCGGTGGCGACCGGCTCGATGCCCACGAAGGGACTGCCGCTCCCGTTCATAAGCTACGGCGGCTCATCGCTCGTTTTCGATATGATCGGCGTCGCGCTGCTGCTGAATATAGCTAAGTACAGCGAAACGCCTTACGAGAAGGAACAATAATTGAAGATACTTATAGCATGCGGCGGCACCGGCGGGCATATATTCCCCGGCCTGAGCCTCGCGCAGGAACTTAACGCGCGCGGCATCAAGGACGTGCTGCTGGCCGGGACGGACCATCCGCTCGAGAAGAAATTGTTCGGGTCGTTCGGCCTGCCTTACAGGCTCCTGCCCGTAGCGAAGATATCCCGCGACCCGATCGGATTCCTGAAGTTCGTCGGCAGGTTCATCTCGGCATCGGCCGGTTCGGCCAGGCTGCTGTCGGAATATAAGCCGGACATTATAGTCGGCTTCGGAGGGTACGCGTCGTACCCCATATGTATCCTCGGGGCGCTGGGGGGCATGAAACTCTTCCTGCATGAGCAGAATTGTGAAGCGGGGCTCGCGAACAGGATGCTCGCGGTATTCGCGAAAAATGTCGCCGTGAGTTTTGCGGAGACCCGGAAGGCCTTCGGCAGGAAAGCCGTCTTTACCGGCAACCCGATACGCAGCAAACTGCTTTCCGCGGGCAGGGAGGAAGCCCAAAAATATTATAAGCTCGGACCGGACAAGTTTACGGTCCTTATCCTCGGAGGCAGCCAGGGCTCGCAGGCAATAAATACGGTTGTCGGCGATATGCTCGGCCTGCTGGGCGCGGAAGAGAGGGCGCAGCTTAACGTTATCCATATAGCGGGCATGAAGAATTATAACGATGTCCAAAAAAAATACGAGGGCAGCGGGATAAGCGGCTGTGTATGCGATTTTGTAGATGAGATCGGCTCCGTGTACGCTGTGGCCGATCTCATCATATCACGCGCGGGCGCGACCGCGTTATTCGAGATAGCCGCGCTCGGGATCCCTTCCGTCATGATACCTTACAGGTTCGCAGGAGGGCACCAGTACAAAAACGCATGGGCGCTCGAAGCCGCGGGCGGCACCATTGTTATGGACGAGGCCGGCCTCACGCCGCAGATACTTAAGGAGAGGGTATTCGAGCTAAAAAACGACAGGATAAAATTAAGGGCCATGTCGGATGCGGCGCGCCGGTTCGCTGTCCCCGACGCGGCAAAGAGACTGGCGGATATCATATTATGGAATTAAAGGGCAGGAAGCATATACATTTTATCGGCATCGGCGGCATCGGGATGAGCGCGATAGCGTTCGTGCTGTTTAAGCAGGGGCACAGGGTATCAGGCTCTGACGTGAAGCGTTCGCGCATCGTTGAGAAGCTCGAGTCTCTCGGAGGGAAGTTCCACGAGGGCCACCACGAGAAGAACATAAAGGGCGCCGATATCGTCGTCTACTCTTCGTCGATCACGCCCGAGAACCCCGAGATAAAGGCCGCGCGCAACAAGAAGATAGCCACGCTCCACCGGGCCGACATGCTCGCGCTGATCATGAACGACAAGAAGGGCATAGCGGTCACCGGCGCCCACGGCAAGACGACCACGTCATCGCTCATAGCTCATATCCTGTACAGGGCGGGGCTCGACCCCACGGCGATCCTCGGCGGCGAGGTGAAGTCGCTTGAGGGCAACGCGAGGGTCGGCGCCGGCGAGCATTTCGTCGTTGAAGCCGACGAGAGCGACGGCTCGTTCGTACACCTGAAGCCGTTCTACAGCGTGATAACGAACATCGACGCCGAGCATATGGATTATTACCGGAACATGGGCGAGATAATATCCTGGTACCTGAAGTTCATCGAAAAGGTAAAGCCGGGCGGCAAGCTCTTCGCGTGCGGCGACTGCGAGAACCTCAAGAGGGCGCTTCGCGGATGCCAGAAAGATATATTCACGTTCGGGCTTTCGAAGGAGCACCATATCCATCCCGAGAAGATAAAGATGCACGACTCGCATTCCGAGTTCGAGGTGGTCTACCGCGGGAAGAACCTCGGCGCCGCCGCGATAAATATCCCCGGGATCCATAACGTCTCCAACGCGATGGCGGCCTTTGCCGTCGCGCTCGAGCTCGGGCTGGATTTCGGAACGATAAAAGAGGCGGTCAGGGATTTTACGGGCGCCGCGCGCAGGTTCCAGGTGAAATATTCCGGCAACGGCATAAAGGTCATAGACGATTACGCGCACCACCCGTCCGAGATAAAGGCCACGATCCTCGCGGCGAGGAACTGGAAGCCGAAGCGGCTTATCGTGGCGTTCCAGCCGCACAGGTTCTCGAGGACGAAGTACCTTAAGGATAAGTTCGGCGGCTGTTTTGACATGGCCGACAAGCTGATACTCACGGATATTTATGCGGCCTCGGAGGATGAATTGGACAACGTCTCGGGCGTGAGCATATACGAGGAAGTCAAGATGCGCGGCCATAAGGACGCGTCGTATGTAAAGAAGAAGGAATTGGAGGGATATCTGGTCAAGGAGATAAAACGCGGCGACATGGTATTGATGATGGGCGCCGGCGACATAACGAATATAGCTGACGAGCTCGCTCTCAGCCTGAAAGGAAAAAAATGCCGGTCAAAAAAGAAGACCTGAAATTCATAAAGGGCGTAGTGAAGCTCGAAGAGCCGATGGCGCGCCATACCACGTTCAGGATCGGCGGGCCGGCGGAGCTTTTCGTGTATCCTTCGGACGATGACGACCTGCTGAATATCCTGCGTTACGCCTCCGAGCATAAGATGGAAACATTTGTCATCGGCGGCGGCAGCAAACTTCTCGTCGGGGACAGGGGCATACGCGGTTTTGTGATATCATTAAATGCCCCGGCATTCAACAAACTGGCGTTTGACGGGGAATATGCGTACGCGGGCTGCGGCATGAAGGTAAGCGAATTTCTTAAGAAGGCCGCCGCCGAAGGCCTCGGAGGGCTGGAGTACCTTGCCGGAATACCTGGTACCCTGGGCGGCTCGCTCATGATGAACGCGGGATGGCCGACGAAGGCCATAGGCGACCGCATCGAAGAGGTAACGCTGATAAAGGGCCTGGACAAGGAGACCCTCGGCAAGAACGATATTAAGTTCACCTACCGGAGCTCTGATCTCTGCGGCACAATAGTTATTTCCGCGAAGATCAGGCTGGACAGGAGGCCGAAGGAGAGCGTCGAGGCCGAAATAAACAGGAATTTCGAAAAGAAGAGGCAGACGCAGGACCTTGGTTATCCCAGCGTCGGAAGCGTCTTCCTGAACCCTTCGGGGACGATGCCTGCCTGGCAGCTCATAGAGAAGTGCGGGTTCAGGGGAGTATCCGAAGGAGGCGCCAAGGTCTCCGAAAAGCACGCAAATTTCATCATAAATAAAGGAAAGGCAACGGCTGCCGATGTCCGCAAACTTATCGACGAAATACAAAAAAAGGTTTTTAAAGAACATCAAATTGTGTTAAAATTAGAAGTCAAAACAATAGGAGATTTTTAGTGGATAAGAGATCCATGCGGATAGGGGTATTGATGGGCGGGCCTTCCGCGGAAAGAGATGTTTCGCTGCGCTCGGGAAAGGCTATCCTGGAAGCGCTTTTAAGCAAGGGATATAACGCCATACCGCTGGAGGTATGGCTGCCGACAAGGCAGGAGCTGAAGTCGGCCGGCATACACGTCGCTTTCATAGCCCTGCACGGCACGTTCGGTGAGGACGGGCAGATACAGGCTATCCTGGAAGACCTTAAGATACCGTATACCGGTTCGAAAGTGAAAGCGAGCCGTCTCGGGATGGATAAGGTCGCCTCCCGCAAGCTGTTCAAGAAGGCCAGGCTGAATGTCCCCGACTGCTATGTGATAAAGAACGGTACGCGCCCAAGAAAAAAACTGAAGACCCCGCTCGTCGTGAAGCCGTCGGCGCAGGGCTCATCGGTAGGCGTATCGATAATAGACAGCCTCGATGAACTCGAGGGCGCGATCACGGGCGCTTTCATGTTCGGGGATAAGGTCCTGCTGGAGAGTTTTGTGCCCGGCAAGGAGCTTACCGTAGGCGTGCTCGACGGCAACCCGTTACCCGTAATCCAGGTTGTGCCTAAAAGGCGCTATTACGATGAAGTGGCGAAGTACACGGTCGGGATGACCGAATACCTCTGCCCGGCGCCCATATCGGAGCAGGAGGCGAAGCTCGCGCAGGAAGCGGGAGCGAAGGCCCATAAGGCTTTGGGGTGCGCCGGTTATTCGAGGGTCGACATGATACTCGGCGAGGACGGCAGGGTGGTCATACTCGAAGTGAATACGATCCCGGGCATGACGCAGCTGAGCCTGCTGCCGAAGGCCGCTAAAGCGGCCGGCATAGAATTCCCTGAATTATGCGAGGCGATGCTGAGATCGGCATTTGCGGCGGCAAAATAATATGGCAAGAAAAAGAAAAAACTCAAACGAGTCTGCTAAGCAGCTCAACGAATTCGTCAAGAAGAACAAGGCAGGCATCGCGGTGTTTGCGGCAGCAGCGATCGCGTTAACGATCGCCGCATTCTGGCTCAACGATTTCTTCCTCAATTCGCCTTCTTTTTCGGTCGACAAGATAGAGATAGTCAAGCCGGGCAGGGAAGGCGCCTACCGCCTGCAGAAAGATTACTTCCGGCTCGAATATCCGGTCAACATATTTACCGCCGACCCTTCGGTCCTTTCCGGCAAGATCAAGGACAGGCATCCCGAATACCAGATAGTCGTGATAACGAAATTTTTGCCCGACAGGATCGCCGCCACGATCAAGGACAGGGCGGCTGTCGCCAGGATAAAGGTCGCGAAGGTCCTCCCCATAGATTTCGACGGGGTTGTGGTCTCGGATACGGGAAGCATGGAATCCCTTCCGCTGATCACGGGCCTCGAGTCCCAGCTCGCGAATCCCAAGTCCGGCACGAAGGTCAAATCTAAACGTTTAAGCACCGCGTTGAGCATCCTGAGGCAGGTATATTCGAGGGCCGAATTCAGGGGATCTTTCGTAACGACGGTGGATGTCTCTTATCCGGAGAAGGCGTTCTTTGTCATCGACGGAATTGATATAGTCCTCGGGAGCGGGGATACGGGAGGAAAGCTCGATGTGCTCGCGAGCATATTCAACGACCCGAAACTCGATAGATCGAGGGTAGGCTCAATAGACCTGAGGTTTACGGACCCTGTCGTTACCTTCAAACCGGAGAAGAAATGAAGAAGAAGACCCTTGCGGGCCTTGATATAAGCGAAGATTTCGTTACATGCTCTATCTGTTCGACCGACGAAAAATCAGGCGCGGTCATCCTGGGCGTCGGCACAGTCCCCTCGAGGGGGGTGGATAACGGCTCGATAACCGACCTGAGCGAGGTGACACAATCGGTCGCCGAGGCTGTCGAGAAAGCCGAGGCTGCGGCGAAGACGAAGGTCCTGTCGCTCGTGACCAGCTGCGACGGCGCGAGCCTGCGCACATATAACACCAAGGGCAGCATCACCGTAGCCGAGAAAGAGAACGAGATAGGCCGCCGCGAGGTCGAACGGGTCACGGAAGCCGCCAAGACCATAGCGCTTCCTTTCGACAGGGAGATAGTCCATTCGGTCACACGCGGTTTTATCCTGGACGGCCAGGACGGCATAAAGGACCCTGCGGGAATGTTCGGGACGAGGCTCGAGGTCGACATGGAGCTCGTGACCGCCCTTATAACGAACCTACACAACCTTCGGCGCGCAATTAATGCCGCCGGATTCGAGATACAGGACATCGTGCTTTCGGGAGTGGCTTCCGGTAACGTCCTCCTCGAGGACCTGGATAAGGACCTCGGCGCGATACTGATATACATATCCTATTCCGCGACGCATATCGTCGTATACAGCGGCGGTGAGATAAGGGCGATAGAGGTCGTGCCCTTCGGCGGCGGAGAACTTGTCCGCGCGGCCGCGGATGCCTTCAAGATCCCGCGTGACTATGCCGAGCAGGTCATCAGGCGTGAAGTAAACCTCGACGAATCCTCGCCCGCAGAGGATGACGAAATAACCCTGAGGATAGGGGGTTCCGGCAAGACGATATCGAGGAAGTCCCTGCGCGAGGCGGTAAAGCCCGCGGCAGAAGAACTGATAAGCAAGGCCGGCGAGGCGCTCAAGGGGATGCGCTCCTCGAAGGAAGCGGCGACAGGATGCGTCGTTGCGGGGGTCCTCGCGGACCTCGGCGGTTTCCTTGAGATGTTCGAGCTTTCGTTGAGCATGCCGGTCAAGATGGGCCTCGTAAAGGGCGTTTCGGGAGAGGGGCTTAACATGGTTGAGCCGGGAAAGATCGTCTCCCTCGGCCTTGTGAAATATTGGGCGAAGGAAGGGGCAAGGAAGAAGGTCTATAAGAAATTTTTCGCGAACACTCCTTTCGGAAAAGTGGCCGACAGGATACAGGAGATCTTCAGCGAATATTTTTAAACTATATTGGGACCGTTATGATAGCAGATAATCTTAAAAGTGTCAGGGAGCGTATCCGAAAGGCGGCCGAGAAGATCGGCAGGAACGACAGGGATATAACGCTCATATGCGTCACGAAGGCCGTGGGCGCAGCGCAGATAGAGGAAGCGCTGGCGGCCGGCGTGACCGACATCGGCGAAAGCTATGTACAGGCCGCGGAGATGAAGTACGGCGCCATCAATAAGCATGCGAAATGGCACCTGATCGGGCACCTCCAGACGAACAAGGTGAAGGAGGCCGTAAGGATATTCGATACGATACATTCCGTAGATTCGTTCAAGCTTGCGGATGAGATCTCCCGCAGGTCGGAGGCTTTAAAAGTGCCGAAGAGGATCCTGATAGAGGTCAAGACCTCCGAGGAGGCGACCAAGTTCGGGGTAATGCCGGAACATACTCTTCAATTGCTCGAGAATATATCGTCGTTGAAGTACGTAAACGTGGTAGGCCTGATGACGATGGCGCCTTTCACCGAGCATCCGGAGGAGTCCAGGCCTTATTTCCACAGGCTGAAAAAATTGTCCACGCTCATATCGGCAAAATCGATACGCAACGTCAGGATGGAATACCTCTCGATGGGCATGACGCAGGATTTTGAGGTCGCCATAGAAGAGGGCGCGAATATTTTAAGGATAGGCCATGCAATATTTGAAGCGTAAAAAAATAGGTATAATAGGCCTCGGGAATATGGGCCACGCGGTCATGCGCGGACTGGCGGGCTCATGTGTCTCAGGTGCAGGCGCGAGCACGCTTGCGGGTTACGATTGCGACCCGGCGAAGGCCCGTGCCGCGGGGAAAAACTCCCGCGTCAGGCTCCCGGGTTCCGTCGGCGAACTCGCGCATTTTTCGGATATCGTGATAATAGCGGTAAAACCGCAGCAGTTCGCGCGGGTCGCTCTGGAGCTTTCGGGCTCCTCGAAAGGGAAACTTCTCGTATCGATCGCGGCCGGCATAAGGACGCGCGATATCGAGAAGGCCGTCGGAGGGAAGGCGCGGGTCGTCAGGGTCATGCCGAACACGCCCGCCCTTGTAGGCGAGGGCATGTCAGTGATATGCGCGGGAAGGCACGCCACGCAGGCGGACCTGAAGGCCGCTATTGCCATATTTTCCAGCGTCGGAGAGACGGAGGTGTTGCCGGAGAGATATTTCGACTTGGTGACCGCCATATCCGGCAGCGGGCCGGCGTATTTCTTTTATCTTAAGGAAGCCCTCATAGAGGCGGCGACGGGCCTCGGGATGAAAAAGGATACCGCTCGCAAGCTTGTTTCGAGGACCGCCTTCGGCGCGGCGAAGCTGCTTATCGAGACCGGGCATGAACCCTCAGTGTTAAGGGGCCGCGTCACGTCCAAGGGCGGCACTACCGAGCAGGCGATAAAGGTATTTGAGAGGGAGGGGTTCAAGCGCACGGTCCGGAACGCGGTGGCCGCCGCAGTCAAACGTTCCAGGCAATTATCGGGAGGCTAAATGTTCGCCGTTAGCAACCTTATCATACTTACCGCGAAACTGATAGAGATATTCGTGCAGATATGGTGTTTCATGATAATATTGCGCGCGTTCATAAGCTGGGTAAACCCTGACCCGTTCCATCCGCTGGTACAGTTCCTGAACAGGATGACGGACCCGGTGCTCGCGCCTTTCAGGAAGTTCATGCCGCCGCTCGGGCCCATCGACGTATCGCCCCTGATAGCGGTCATATTGATATATTCGGTACAGAAGTATTTCCTCATGCCGACCCTTATGGAACTCGCGATGAGGATGCGCTGAAAACGGAGGAATGAATGCACGAACTGAAAACAAAGATAAGTGAGACGGTAAAATTCATAAAGGAAGAGATGGGCCGCATGCCCCAGCCGGATGTCGCGATCATACTCGGGACGGGGCTCGGCAACCTCGCGGAGCAGATAAAGGACAAGAAGATCCTCGAATACTGGAAGATACCGCATTTCCCCGTGTCGACCGTGAAGAGCCATAAGGGGGATCTCGTATTCGGGAAGATAGGCGACAAGAACGTCGTTGCGATGGAGGGCAGGTTCCACAATTACGAGGGATATACGCTTGACGAGGTGACCTATCCGGTAAGGATAGTCAAGGCGCTCGGAGCGAAGACGCTCGTCGTATCGAATGCCGCCGGCGGCATGAACCCGAAATACGATTACGGCGACCTCATGGCAATAACCGACCATATAAATTTCACGGGATCGAACCCGCTGATAGGGCCGAACGACGACTCGCTCGGGCCGAGGTTCCCGGATTTCTGCGACCTCTATGACCCGCAGCTCGTGGAGCTTGCCGGAAAGATCGCGAAGGAAGAGGGGATAAGCATGCGGAAGGGCGTGTACATAGGCGTGACAGGCCCGAACCTCGAGACGAGGGCCGAGTACAAGTTCTTCCAGGTGATCGGCGCCGACGCGGTCGGTATGTCGACGGTCCCCGAAGTGATCGTCGCGAAACACGCGGGCCTCAGGATATTCGGGATAAGCGTGATAACCGACATATGTTTGCCGGAGACGCTTAAGCCGTGCAACATAGACGAGATAATAAAGACGGCGAATGAGGCCGAACCCAAACTGACGAAACTTATCTATAAGCTGATAGAGAGAATATGAACTACAAAGAGACCTTAAACCTGCCGAAGACCGATTTCCCGATGAAGGCCGACCTCCCGAAGAGGGAGCCGGAGATGCTGAAGGGCTGGGAATCCGGGGATATCTATGGGGCGATCCGCAAGGCCCGCGCCGGGAAACCGAAATATATCCTGCATGACGGCCCTCCGTACGCGAACGGCAACATACATATCGGGCACGCGCTTAACAAGACCCTGAAGGACATAGTGGTCAAATTCAAGACGATGCGCGGATTCGACGCGCCGTATGTCCCCGGATGGGACTGCCACGGCCTGCCTGTCGAGCACGCGCTCTTCAAGGAACTGAAGATGTCGAAGGGCCAGATAGGCCAGCTCGAGTTCAGGAAGAAGGCCGCGGAGTATGCGCTTAGGTTCGTCGCTACGCAGAAGGAGGAGTTCAAGCGCCTCGGCGTCTTCGGCGACTGGGCCGATCCCTACCTGACCCTGAACAATAAATATGTCGCGGGAATAGTCCGTTCGTTCGCGAAGATGGCCGAAAAAGGCTATATCTATAAGGGCGTGAAGCCCGTCAACTGGTGCCTGCGCTGCGAGACGGCGCTTGCCGAGGCCGAGGTCGAATACGCCGACCACTCGTCGCCGTCGGTTTTCGTGAAGTTCAAGATAGCGGATGCCGCGGATAAAAGGTTCCTTGTTATCTGGACGACTACGCCATGGACGCTGGTCGCTAATGTCGCGGTCGCGGTCCATCCGTCGCTGGATTATGTTACGGTGGATGCGGGCGGCGAGCGTTATGTGCTCGCGAAGGACCTGCTCGAGTCTGTTGCAGCCAAGGCCGGGTTCAAGGACTACAAAATATCGGATACGGTAAAAGGCAGGGAGCTCGAGGGCCTTACATATAAGCATCCTTTCATAGAGAGGGAAGGTAAAGTAGTATTGGCCGATTACGTCTCCAACGAGGACGGTTCAGGCTGCGTACATACCGCCCCGGGCCACGGCATGGAAGATTACCTTACGGGCCAGAGATACGGGCTTCCCACTATCATGCCCGTGAATGAAAGGGGAATATTCGATGCGACCGCAGGAGAGTTCGCCGGGATGTATGTCTTCAAGGCGAATGCCGCGATAACCGAAAGATTACAGAAGGACGGCGCGCTGCTGGCCGGCGGGACGGTCTCGCATTCATACCCGCATTGCTGGAGGTGCAAGGAGCCGGTCATATTCAGGGCGACGGTCCAGTGGTTCATAAAAGTCGACCATAACGGGCTCAGGAAGAAGACGCTCGATGATATAAAGGGCATAAAGTGGGTCCCGCAGGTGGGCGAGAACAGGATATCGGCGATGATAGAGAACCGCCCCGATTGGTGCCTCTCGAGGCAGAGATACTGGGGCGTCCCGATACCCGCATTCTACTGCGAATCCTGCAAGAAGCCCGTCCTTGACGTGAAGATAATAGGAGGCATCGCGGACCTGATGGAGAAAGAGGGTTCGAACGTATGGTTCGCGAAGCCTGTCGAAGAATTGCTTCCCGCGGGATTTACATGCCCCGAATGCAAGGCCCCTGCCGGGAAATTCAGGAAGGAAGAGGATATCCTCGATGTCTGGTTCGATTCAGGAGTAAGCCACCAGTCCGTCCTGAGGGCCAGGAAAGAACTGGATTTTCCCGCCGACCTGTACCTTGAAGGCAGCGACCAGCACCGCGGATGGTTCCAGGCGTCGTTGCTGACCTCGGTGCCGATAGAGGGCAAGCCGCCGTTCAAGAGCGTGCTGACCCACGGATTTGTCGTAGACGGCGAAGGCAGGAAGCAGTCCAAGTCGCTCGGGAACGTGATATCCCCGCAGGATATAATAAAGGCGCACGGCGCGGATGTCCTGAGGATGTGGGTCGCTTCCTGTGATTATTACGAGGACATCAGGATATCCAAGGAGATAATAGAACGCACATCGGAAGCTTACCGCAAGATAAGGAACACGGCCAGGTTCATACTCGGCAACCTCTTCGATTTCGACCCGAATAAGGACCGGCTCGCGCACGGCGGCCTGCTCGAGATAGATAAGTGGGCCATATCGAAGGCCTATTCGCTGTCGCGGGAGATGGCCGGATATTATGACGCTTTCGAGTTCCATAAGGTCTTCCGCGCGCTGTACAATTTCTGCACGGTAGAACTGTCCAGTTTTTATCTTGACGTTTCAAAGGATAGATTGTATACTTATGCCCCAAACTCGAAAGAGAGACGGTCTTCACAGACCGCGATCTATGAAATAGTCATGGTGCTCGCGAAAACGCTTGCACCTATCGCGCCGTTCACGGCCGACGAGATATGGCAGAAATTAAAGCGCGATGACGCGTCAGCCAGCGTGCACTCGTCGTTATGGCCCGAAGCGCGCGAGGGTTATATCGACAAGCCCCTTGAAGATAAATGGGAGAGGCTTTTCGCGCTGAGGCCCCATATAATGAAGGCCATTGAGGAGAAGAGGGCAAAGGGGGTCTTCGGCGACTCCATGGAAGCATCGGTGACGCTGTATATAAAGGATACCGGCAGGTACGGGTATCTCCGCGATTTTGCGAAGGAACTGGCAGGTGTATTCCTGCTTTCAGGGTTCAGGCTTGAAGATGCGCCTGGCGGATTGCCGTCCAAGGAAGGGCTGGTCGAGGTTGAAGGCCTCGGCATTCTCGTCGAAAAGGCCGGCGGCGCAAAATGCGGCCGTTGCTGGACATATTCTGAAGAGGTCGGCAGGGACGGGGACCACCCGTCATTATGCAAACGCTGCGCGGGCGCCCTAAAAGGAGAATGACCTAAAATGATAAAATGGGATAAAGCTGAGCTGGAAAAATTCAAGGGCATGCTGCTCAAGAAGAAGGCGGAGATGCTCAAGGAGATCGGCGGCGTCGAGAAGGACTCCATAAATAAATCACAGCGTGACGCTTCCGGAGACCTGTCCGCTTATACGTTCCATATGGCGGATGTAGCGACAGATAGCTTTGACAGGGAGTTCTCTCTCGGCATTGCGATGAACGTGCAGCAGAAGATACTCTATGCCATTGAAGAAGCCCTTAAGCGCATAGAGGACAAGACGTTCGGAATATGCCTGGAGTGCGAAAAGCCGATAGCCAAGCAGAGGCTGATGGCGATGCCTTACGCGGGCCTTTGCGTCGATTGCCAGTCTAAAGAGGACCCGCAGAAAAAGATAGTCTGATGCTTCCCTTTATCGTCGCCGGGCTGGTGATATTGATCGATCAGGCCACGAAGGCGATAGCGGCCGCTAACTTATCCTTCGGGAATTCCGTTCCCGCGGCCGGGGGCTTGGTGAGCTTTACGCTCGTTGAGAATACGGGCGCGGGTTTCGGGCTTTTCAGGAACCAGGTTTTTATCCTCGTGCTTATCTCCATTGCCGCGATATTTTTTACCGTATATTATATGCTGAAGAAGAGGCCCGGGTATTATCTTCCTCTTGCGCTGATACTGGGAGGCGCCGCGGGAAACCTGATAGACAGGCTTCGCTTCGGCCATGTCATAGATTTCATCGACCTGCATTGGTGGCCGGTCTTCAATTTCGCCGATTCGTGCATAACGATCGGCTCCGTAATGCTCTTCTTCGTAATATTCAGGGGGAAGGATGCATCCCGTACTGTTTGAGATAGGGCCGTTCAAGGTATTTTCCTACGGCGCGGCGCTTGCGATCGCGTTCCTTTTGGCCGCAACGCTCGCGAGGCGCAGGGCGGTATCGGAAGGCATGGACGGCGATAAGATGCTCGACCTCTTCATCATCCTTATCATATCGGGTATCATAGGCGGCCGCCTGCTGTTCGTCCTGCTCAATATAAAAGAATATCTCGCCGATCCGGCGGGGATCTTTAAATTGTGGGAGGGGGGCCTTGTCTGGTACGGCGGCCTGATCGCATCTACGGCGTGCGGTATCATCTTCCTGAAGGCGAAGGGGATGCCCGTGCTGAAGACGGCGGACCTTGTCGCGCCGTATATCGCGCTGGGGCAGGCGATAGGCCGCATAGGATGTTACCTGAACGGCTGCTGCTACGGTAAATATAAGGCGGTCCCGGCCCAGCTGACCGAGTCGGCCGCGATGTTCATATTGTTCCTTATCCTCAGGAAGCGCAGCCCTTCGAACGGCAGGACGCTGCTGCTCTACCTGATCCTCTATTCGGCGTTCAGGTTCTTTAATGAATTCCTGCGCGGCGACAATCCCGTTTTCTTCGCGGGGCTTACCGCGTCGCAGGTCATATCCATAGTGTTATTCGCCTCGGCGGCCATTTCATGGAAAATTATACCTTCGAAGTAGGCCTTGAGGCCGGCCCGGTGAGGCTTGACCAATACCTGACCTCGGTATTCCCGAGGCCAATGACCCGTTCGCACCTCAAGAAGCTGATGGAAGAAGGCCGCGTGCTGGTCGACGGCGTTCCCGCGAAGCCCCACCACAGGGTGAAACCCGGACAGAAAGTCGAGGTCTCTTTAGAGGAAGCCGTCGCATCGAGCCTCGAAGCCGAAGAGATCGGGCTCGATATCCTGTATGAGGATGACGACATCGTCGTCGTGAACAAGCAGTCCGGGATATCAGTCCACCCGGGAGCGGGAGTCCATTCAGGGACGCTCGTGAACGCGCTCCTGGGCCACTGCAAGGAGCTTTCCGACCTTAATGAGGGCAGGCCGGGGCTTGTCCATCGCCTGGACAAGGACACGTCCGGAGTGATCGTCATCGCAAAGAACAACGAGAGCCATGCGGAACTGGCCAGGCAGTTCAAGGCCAGGGAAGTCACGAAGAATTATCTCGCGCTTGTAAAAGGCGTCATAGAAATAGACAATGGGGTGGTAGACCTGCCCATAGGAAGGCATCCGAGCAACCGCCAGAAGATGGCGGTAAGGCATGATTCGGAGAGGAACGCGATCACAGAGTATAAGGTGATAAAAAGGTTCGAAAATTCGACATTGGTAATGCTGAACCTGAAGACCGGCAGGACCCACCAGATAAGGGTCCATATGGCGTATATCGGGCATCCGGTCCTGGGTGACGAGAAGTACGGCTCGAGGGGGAAGTTTCCGAGGCAGGCCCTGCACTCATTTTACCTGAAATTAAGGCATCCCGTGTCCGGAAAAGAGATGGAATTCCGTGCGCCTGTCCCGGCCGACATGAAGGACATAATAGGACCGGACTATAGCAATATTTTACCCTTGACAAAAGCTTTTTAATAGTGTATAAATAGTTCCAGAAGACGCCCCAGTGGGCAATGTTAAGGGAAAAAGAGGCGAAACGGAGGCTAAAATGATGATAAATCTGGCATTAAGCTTAATAATGGCTATCGCAGTGGTGGTAATGGGCCTTTATTCAATGGCTTTTAGCCGCTCCGCCGCCAACTGGGTATTGAGCCTTGACCGCGAATTGGCGCGTGCGGATTTACATGAAAAAGTATACAGGGCCGGTTTTACCGCAGTCGGCGCCCTGTTCATAATGTTTGGGATCCTTACAGTATTCCTTGTAGTGTAAGGTATCGCCACGAAAGAAAAATAAGTCTATTTACTCCTCCGCCGGATAAGGCGGGGGAGTATTTTTTTCTTGCATTCCGGGGCCGACTCTAATATAATACGCGTGGGGGTAACAATCGAGCCAAATAAAAGGAGGAACAAATGAAATCGTTCCGGCTTGTAATAATAATTTTGGTTTTACTGTGCCTGGGACTCGGGATCTTCGCGGTAGTGTCTTTCACGGGATTGCAGAAATCCAATACGAATCTCGTTGCAACCGAAAATTCCCTGAATAGCCTGAAGGACGAGAAGGCTGCCCTCGATAAGGAATTGAGCGACCAGAAGAAGATGAAGCTGGACCTCGAAGCCCAACTTGCGGACATGAAGGGAAAGGTCTCTGCCCTCCAGGATAAGGCCGAGAAGCTTGCGGCTATGTTGGCCGACGAAAAGAAGGCCAAGGAAGATGCGCTCGAGCAGGTGAGCAGCTCATCTAGGGAATTGGAAGAGGTAAAGACGAATTGGGAGAACGAAAAGGTCTCCCGTACGTCCCTGCAGGAACAGTTCGATAAAGTATCAAAAGAATATAACTCCTTGCAAGCACAGCTTAAGACCGTCTCCTCGGCTAACGATAGCCTGAAGAAACAGGTCGAAGAGCTCCAGGCCAAGAAGGATGTCGAGCTTGATAAGATAGTGGTCAAGCCGGGAGTGGAAGCTGAAGGCAAGGTCCTCGTAGTCAATAAGGAATTCAATTTTATCGTCGTCGCCGCCGGCAACAACAAAGGCATAAGCCCGGGTGTTGTGTTTGGCGTCTTCAGGGAAGGCAAGCTCATAGCTAAGGCTCAGGTCGAGAAGGTCTATGAGACGATGTCGGCCGCCAATATCACCGAAGGCGCAGACATCAGGGAAGGCGATATAGCGAAAGCTATGTAATTTGGGATTCTCGGTCAGACCTTCTAAGAGGTTTACGGGTTCCCTTATTTTACCGGGCGATAAGTCGATCTCACACAGGGCTGTGATGGTCGCCTCGCTCGCAAGCGGTACGACTGTAATAAAAAATATACTGCGTTCGGATGATACGTTGACCACGATAGAGGCCTTAAGGGTTCTCGGCGTGGGCATAAAAGAGTCGGCGGATGAGATCGCAGTAACAGGACTGGGGCTGTCGGGTTTCAAGAAACCTGCCGGCCCCGTTTTTATGCGGGATTCCGGGACCTCGATGCGCATCATGCTTGGGATACTTGCCGGGCAGCCTTTCGATGCGGTGCTGACCGCCGGCAAGGGCCTCTCGAAGCGGCCGATGCGGCGCGTCACGGAGCCCCTCGGCATGATGGGTGCCAGGTTCGAGGGAAAGGACAATGCGAATTTCGCGCCCATAACCGTAAGGGGAGGCAAGCTCAAGCCCATCGATTACGTCTCTCCCGTTTCGAGCGCGCAGGTAAAGTCAGCGATACTCTTTGCCGGGCTTTACACGGACGGCATTACGTCCGTAAGCGAGCCGCACAGGTCGAGGGACCATACCGAGCGCATGCTGAAGGCATTCGGGGCGGATGTCTCTATCGACGGGCTTAAGGTATCGGTCAAGGGCGGCGCGCCCCTAAGGGCGCAGAAGCTGGACGTGCCGGGGGACATATCGAGCGCAGCGTTCTTCCTCCTCGGCGCGGCTATAATCAAGGGTTCATCGATAAGGCTTGATTCCGTCGGGATAAACCCCACGCGGACCGGCATAATAGATATACTAAGGGCGATGGGCGCTAATATCAGGATCGAGAATGAAAGAGAAGTTGCGTCCGAGCCTGTCGGTGATATAATAGCAGAGTACGGCGGCCTGCGCGGAGTCACGGTCGAAGGGGACCTCATACCGAGGACGATCGACGAACTCCCGGCCGTCATGATCGCGGCGGCTTTCGCTTCGGGCACTACGGTCATAAAGGGGGCCCAGGAACTGAAGATAAAGGAGACCGACAGGATCAGCTCGATGGCCGCGAATCTCAAGAACATGGGCGCTAAATTTTCTTTAAGGGGCGACGATATTATCATCGAGGGATCGGAGAACCTGAAGGGGATAACGGCGATGAGCTTCGGAGACCACAGGACCGCTATGTCGATGCTGATCGCCGGATTAGCCGCTAAAGGCGAGACTATAGTAGACGATACCGGCTGTATCGCGAAGTCTTACCCTGATTTCGTCAAGCACCTTGGGCAGCTGACATGAAGGTCCAGATTGCCGTTGACTTTTATGCGGGGGTTTGGTATCCTTTTAAGATATCAGGAGGAGGGTAATGAAGAAGCCATTCGATGTCATTAGGAGGTTTTTTAACAATATCTCAGGCATGTTCTCCAATGACATGGGCATCGATCTGGGCACCGCAAGCACGCTTGTTTACGTAAAAGGCCAGGGGATAGTGCTTTGCGAGCCTTCAGTCGTCGCCATAGAGAAGGGGACTAACCATGTCCTGGCGGTCGGCGAAGAGGCGAAACGTATGTTGGGCCGCACGCCCGGTTCGATCGTGGCTATAAGGCCGATGAAGGACGGAGTTATCGCAGATTTCGAGATTACCGAAGCTATGCTTCGGTATTTTATTAATAAGGTCCATAACAGGAGGGTGCTGGTCCGCCCGCGCATGGTAATAGCGATACCCTCGGGCATCACCGAGGTCGAGAAGCGCGCGGTCAAGGACTCTGCGGAGAGGGCCGGAGCCCGTGAAGTATACCTGGTGGAAGAGCCGATAGCCGCCGCGATAGGCGTCGGGCTGCCGATACAGGAGCCCGCCGGAAATATGATCATAGATATAGGCGGCGGTACGACGGAGATGGCGGTTGTATCCCTTTCGGACGTCGTCTTCTCAAAGTCGATACGCATCGGCGGCGACGAGATGGACGATGCGATAATCCAGCATCTCAGGAAGACATATAATCTCATGATCGGCGAGCGTACTGCCGAGGAGATAAAGATAAAGATTGGTTCGGCGTATCCGATGGAAGAGGAATCGACCATGGAAGTCCGCGGCCGCGACCTCGTGGCGGGTTTGCCGAAGACGGTCACGATCTCATCGGAAGAAGTAAGGGAAGCCCTTGCGGAACCGACTGCAGCGATAGTGGAAGCGGTCAGGATAACCCTTGAGCGTACACCCCCGGAACTTTCCGCGGACCTTATAGAGCGCGGTATGGTATTGGCCGGAGGCGGCGGGCTCCTGAGAGGGCTCGATAAGCTGCTTTCCGAACAGACGGGCCTGCCGGTCCATATCGCAGAAGACCCGATAACCGCAGTAGCTTTGGGAACGGGAATGGTCCTTAGCGAGATAAAATACCTTAAAAAGGTTACCGTTACAACCGCCTCGAAGAGCCCTGAATCCCAGTAGAAGATGTGAGAAAATTCCAGAACAAATCACTAATCGCGATTGTCGCAGTCTCCCTTCTGATAGTCCTTCTTGTCGTATCAGAATCATTCACCAACGGGACCACCCTGACGCTTTATTCCGTACTGCAGCTTCCCACCAGGATAGCATCGGCGATATTCCAGACCGGATATGAACTCCTGCATTTCAAGAGCATAGCGAATGAGAACTTCAGGTTAAAGCGGGACGTAGCCGCGTTGAGTTCCAGGGCCGCGGCAATGGATGAAGCCGTATCCGAGAACAGGCGGTTGAAGGGATTGCTTTCCCTGAAAGACAGGCTGGCAAAACGCTCCGTCGCGGCTAAAGTGACCGGAAGGGATTTCTCTAACTGGGGGGAGAGCCTGATAATTAACAAGGGTTCCAGGAGCGGCATAAAAGAGGAGATGGCCGTATTGGCAGCCGGTGTAGTCATCGGGAAGGTGACCGCTGTAGGCATAGGAAGTTCGCGGGTCTCGCTGATAACCGATCCCGAGATCAGGGTTTCGGTAGTGTCGCAGAGAGGCAGGGCGGGAGGCCTGATGTACGGCATCGCCCACGGCCGGTGCATAATGAAATTCATATCTAAGGAAGCGGATATAAAGGCGGGAGATACGGTTGTTACGTCGGGAGTAAGCGGGGTCTACCCGGCGGGTTTCCTTGCGGGCAGGGTGTTGGACGTCAAGATGGAGTTCAACGGGATGTACCAGTTCGCGGTGATCGAGCCCGTGATAAACGCGATGGCCGTCGAGGAGGTGCTTGCGGTAGAATGAGCTGGTTAGCTGTAGTGTCCACGTTGACGGTGATGGCCGTACTCGAGGCGGCAAGCCATAACTACATAAAGCTTCTCGGGGTAAGCCCCGAGATAATGCTTACCGGCGTGCTGTTCTTTGCTTTGAATTCAGACAGGCGTAAAGGCGCCACAGCCGGGCTCATAGCGGGCCTGCTGAAGATAACTTTCACCGGCATGCATCCGATCATCATGCTGCTTTACGGTTCGGCCGGTTTTGTCGCCGGCATGTACAAGGAAGCCCTTTACAGGAACCTTGCTTCCGCGCAGATGATCGTCGCGGCTATCGCGGTGTTCTTCACCTCGATCGTATACGACATATTCATCTCGTCGAAAGGATTCCCTTACTATAAGGCGGTCCTTTTTCTTTCCGTGCCTGCGGCTGCCTATACGGCCGTCCTTGCGCCGGTCGTATTCAGGGTAATGGAGTCTATAATGCCTCCGGTTGAGCTGGATTACAGGGAGATAGTTTTCAAGAAGAAGGTATACGAAGGCCGCCGGCCCCAATAGGGATCAAATGCGCAGCAGGATATATTCAACGATCATAAATATCGCGTTCCTCGTAATACTTGCGGGCATCTTCTACCTGCAGGTGTTGAGGTGGCCCCTCTATCATACGCTTGCCAAGAATAACCATATACGGCTGATACCGTTCCCGGGATTGCGCGGGACGATATACGACCGCAACGGCCTCGCGATGGTCGACAACAGGCTCTCGTTCGATGTGGTGATCATCCCGCAGGAGGTCGAGAACACCGACAAGACCTACGACAGGCTTGCGCAGGCCCTCGGGATCTCAAGGGCGAGGATCGAATCGATAATAAGAAAGGAGTCTTCGGCCCCTTTCGCGCCGATAACCATCTCGGGCGATGTGGATAAGGACCTGGCTTTCTCGCTTGAAGAACAGAAACAGAGGCTGCCGGGCGTGCTGGTCCTCCCGAGGACTATACGCTGGTATATATACGGTGAGAGGGCTTCCCATGTCATCGGGTATCTCGGTCTTATCAACAAGAAAGAGCTCGACGACCTCGAGGACTACGGGTATTCGGTCAGCGATCTCGTCGGGCGTTCCGGGATCGAGAAGGCGTACGATAAATACCTTAAGGGCGAGGACGGCGGAATGCAGCTGGAGGTCGATGCCTCCGGCCGGCTGGTCAGGATACTGGGAAGCAAGAACCAGAAGAAGGGGCGGGACATAACCCTGACCCTCGACGCGAAATTACAGGCGTATGCGGCGGATTGCCTGGAGGGGCAGAGGGCGTCGGCGGTCTTCATGGACCCGCGCAACGGCGAGATACTGGCCATGGCGTCGTCGCCGTCATTCGACCCGAACATATTCATAGAGCCCGG
>Ga0172381_10001534_pt1 | contig 26929 bp, 25 predicted proteins | sample Leawel6488metaG_FD_119754 | JGI IMG/M metagenome (GOLD analysis project Ga0172381, IMG submission 119754) | Leachate microbial communities from a municipal landfill in Southern Ontario, Canada - Leachate well 64-88 metaG | ecosystem: Engineered > Solid waste > Landfill > Unclassified | place... | reverse complement strand
TGATAAATTTCAATTAAAGTTATTCCTCCCATCGTTAAAAGAATTAAACCTTCAATCAATAGGAAATTCATTTTTTTCATATCATTATTAATTTATTTCAATTAATAAACATTTAGAACAGAAACCTTTAAAACTCATTTTGACACTATTTAATCATGCATTGGTAGTTCAGTGGTCAGAATTTCTGGCTTCCAACCAGATGACCCGGGTTCGACCCCCGGCCGATGCATTTACACTCATGGAATCAACAGAACACAAAAAAAATTTTCACGATAAGCACTACAAAAAGTTGTTAATAATCCCATTAGCAATTCTTATTTTTTCATTAGTTTATGTAGGAATTTTCTACTCAAAACACAACGATTTATTTTACAAAGATATTTCATTGACTGGTGGAACGTCCGCAACTATCAATGATCAGTTAGATATTCCAGCTTTGGAAAAAGCGTTGTCAAATGAATTTGGAGAAGTTAACATAAGAGAAGTTTCTGATTTAATGACTGGAGAACAACTCGCAGTAATCGTTGAAACAACTGCAAGCGCCGAAGATACAAAAGCATTTTTAGAAAAATATCTGGGTTATGAACTTAATGAAGAGAATAGCAGTTTTGAATTTTCAGAATCTTCTTTTACAAAAGATCTTTACAAACAATTAATTCTTGCAATTATTTTAGCATTTGCTCTTATGACTATCGTAGTTTTTATTTTATTTAGAAGTTTTGTTCCTTCATTCACAGTCGTTTCATGTGTTTTAATTGATATGGTTATGACTATTGCCGTAGTAGAAATATTGGGAATAAAAATTTCCACCGGAGGTATTATTGCTATCTTAATGCTCATCGGATATTCCGTAGATACAGACATTCTTCTAACAAATAGAATACTAAAAAGAGATGAAGGAAGTTTAAATGAAAAAATATTTGGAGCGTTTAAAACTGGAATAACAATGACTTTGACCTCGTTGTTTGCCGTCTTAGCTTCTCTTTTAGTTGTTAAATCTTTTTCGGCAATTTTGACACAGATTTTTTTAATAATATCTATAGGATTATTTTTTGATATTATCAATACTTGGATTACAAATGTTTCAGTACTTAAATGGTATGTTAGTAAGAAGGAGAAACATCAATGAAAAAATTAGGTTTTAAAATATGGCTCTTTATTATAGTTCTTCTATTAGCAATAGTATCAATATTTGTTTCATCAAATGGAATAACCTTTTTTCAAAAAGGAGTCTTAATATCGAGCGTAGAACAAAATTCAGCCTCATTTGAACAAGGATTAAGGCAAGGACAGATTATAACTGCTATCGATGGAACTCAAATCAATGACTTAAATGATTTTTCTAATATCATGGGTCAGAAATATGATTCAGGAAATGAAGTTAGAACAACATTCACAACAAAAGATTTAGAAGTAATTTTATTTTCAACATCCGTACCAGAAATTACTGTGTCTAACATTCCTAAAACTGAAATAAAAACTGGGCTTGATTTATCGGGTGGAGCAAGGGCAATAATAAGTGCAGAGGGCGTTGAATTAACAGACCAAGAAGCAAGTGACCTAGCAGATGTCATCGAGAATAGAATTAACTATTATGGTCTTAAAGATATAAAAGTTTCACCATTTTCGGATTTGTCTGGAAATAATTATATCAGAATAGAAATTGCAGGAGCAACACCAAAGGATTTGAAATCTATGGTTGAAAGTCAAGGAAAATTTGAGGCCAAGATTGGAAATGAAACTGTTTTTATTGGTGGAGAAAAAGATGTGGCTTCCGTTTGTAGAGCGGATGCAACTTGTGCAGGAATTCAAAGTTGTCAACAATCTGGAACTGGAAGTTATTATTGTACTTTCCAATTTTCGATTTATATAAGTGAGGATGCAGCAAATAGGCAAGCAAACTTAACAAGTAAACTTCCTGTTAATACATCAGCAAGTGGAAATTATTTATCTCAACCTCTTGATTTATATGTTGATGATATTCAAGTAGATAGTCTTCAGATAGGAGAAAGTTTGAAAGGATTAGTAACAACTCAAATTTCAATTTCTGGTTCAGGTACAGGAACAACTGAAGAAGAAGCGTATAAAGCGGCAGAAGAAAACATGCATAAACTTCAAACAATTCTTATAACTGGAAGTTTCCCTTACAAATTAAAAATACTCAAGTTAGATGTTATATCTCCTAATTTAGGAAGCAGTTTTATTTCAGCAATTTTTATCGCAGGCCTGGTTGCTCTTCTTAGTGTGGCATTAGTAGTTTTCTTTAAATACAGAAAATTTAAGCAGTCAGTTGCAGTTTTAGGTATAGGATTATCAGAAATAATTATCACTCTAGGAATTGCGGCATTTTTAGATATCAATTTAGATTTGTCTGCAATAGCAGGTATTCTTGCTGCAATTGGTACGGGTGTTAATGACCAGATAGTTATACTTGACGAAGCAAGAAGAAGTGATGTTGTTTCAAATATTAAATCTAGAATAAAGAAAGCATTTGAGGTTATAGTTGGGTCTTATCTAACTTTAGTTGCAGCAATGATACCTCTTTACTTCGTCGGTGGAGGATTGCTTAAAGGATTTGCATCGACGACAATAATTGGATTGACTTTAGGTATTTTAGTTACAAGACCAGCATTCGGTGAAATGCTAAAACGAATGGAAGAATAATTACTTTCTGTCTAGAATTCTAACATTAACTGGCGTAATTAATTCATAAATTAATTTTTTTATCTTTTGTATTAATGTTTTTTTATCTTTCTTGAAATTTAAATGTTTCTTGAACGCTGTTTCATTTATTATAATTTTAATTACAGGATTGCATTTTCCAAAAAACCAAGCCATTTCTGTAAATGTGCTTCCATAACTTCCAAGTATTTTATTTGTCTTAGATAAAATTAACATTTCTATTAACGCCTCTTCAACAGAACCTTCATCTTCTCTTCTTTTAGTCCTCTTAGGATAAGTTATAATCTTATTTCCAAAGATATTTCTGAACTCAGTTTCCTTATCTTCAGTTGCTAGGAAAAATTTTACATTTTTATTTTTCTCAATTTCTTTTTTCATTTCTTCAACAAAACTTTCATCTGGAGAAACAGCTCCAATACCAGTTTTTAGATTAACAAAATCTCCTCTTCTTATATGAACTCCGACAACATTTTTTGAAAATTCCTTTTTAATAAAATCATTTACTTTTGTAAATATCTCTTTTTTTATTTTTAATTTACCTAGATAATTTAAAATTTCTTTTCTAACTTCAATAGGTGTTTCTTCAAACTTTAAATGAATATCTTCTAGAGAGAATCCTTCAAATCTTGAACTATCTACAAGAATAAACTCTTTTTTGTTTTTACTTAGATTATTTTGATAAAATTCGTAACCATTTTTCTTAATTATCTCTCTAAGTTCTTCTTTTGATACTTCTTTTATTTTATTTTCAAACAAATCAGAAAAATTGCAATTACATGATTCATCTTTTGGCCAGTATAAAATTAAACCCCTATCAGTTTTATTTGCAATTTTCATTGAAGAAATTAAACATTTTATTCTGTTAGATAATCCTCCTTGCGACATAGAAATTACATAATTGTTCATTTTATTGGATTAATTTATTTTGAAATTCTTTGTGAACGTACCAATCTTCAAAATTTGAAATTAATATTGGATGTTTATTCATTCTTTTTAATTTTTTTACCCTTTTATGTTTTTCTGTAATTTAACAATCTTTTAAATCAAAATTAATTATTTTTATAAATTAACATATTTTAAAAACTATTTAATATCTGTTTATACATGGAAGGGCCTATAAAAAACAAAAATCTTTCAAATGTTGTAATAAAAGGATCAGCATATAATTTTCTTTCTTTATTAGCTTCAAAGTTTGGAGGGTTAATATTCACAGTTATCCTTGCAAGAATGCTTTTACCGGAATTATTTGGTATTTACGCACTTGTTCTTTCAATTGTAACAGTGATTTTAACTTTCACAGATTTAGGAATAGACAACACTTTTGTAAGATATATTTCTGATTCTGTTGGAAAGGGAAAAAAAGAATTGTCGCGAGGGTATATTAGATATATCTTTAAAATTAAGTTTTTCCTTATTTTATTTTCAGTAATAATTCTCTTAGTCATATCAAAATATTTGTCCAATTCAGTTTATAACAATCCTCTTATTTTTTATCCTTTACTTTTTTCTTGTTTGTTTATTATTTCTGAATCTTTAAGAGGTTTTTTTGGGGTAATTTTTTTGGCAAATAAAGATTTTAAATCAGCAGTATTTTTCGATATAGCCTTACAGATTTTAAAAATTACTTTTTCAGTTTTTGCAATATTAATATTTACAAATTCTTTACAAATTTCAGGGATTTTTATTGCCTTCTTTGTTTCAAATTTCATTACTTTAATCTTAATGTTTTTAGTTTTGTTAAAAAGAGATAAATCTCTTTTATTTGGGAAAACTGAAGAATTTGATAAGTCTCAAGTGAATTCTTATTGGAGGTATATGGTATTTGCAAGTGTCTCTTTGGTATTTTTTGGTTCAATTGATATACTCATGTTAGGAAAATTTGTTTCTTCAGAGTACATTGGTTATTATAGGGCTGCTATGAGTTTAGTCGTTACTATATCTTCAGTATTTTCTTTATCATGGGCATTTTTTCCTATATTCACTCAAATAAAAGGAATAAGATTTCATAGAGGCTTTAACAAAATTTTAAGATATATTCTAACCTTATCAATACCTGCAACTGCAGGGATAATCTTCATTTCAAAATATTTAATCAAAGCAGTATATGGAGACAGTTATATTTTTGCTGCGTATTCTATCTATTTTCTTTCTTTACTAATCTTAACAACCCCTTTGATTGGATTATACTCAATAATATTTCAATCAAAAGAAAAACCAAAAATAGTAAGTAAATCAGTTCTTTTTTCTTTGCTAATAAATATTCTTTTAAACATTTTAGTTATAATCTTGTTTAAAAATAAACCTTTATTTGTTATAGCCGGAGTTGGCTTAGCAACATCTTTCAGTCGAATAATCTTGTTATTAATGCTTATAATTTATGCGAAGAAAGAATTTAATTTTAATATTCATGGTATTGGTTTAAGAGCACCAATCCTTGCAACAATTGTGATGTCCTTATTTTTATTGGTATTTAATCATTTTGTTAATATAAATTTATTTTGGGGGATATTAGAAATAATTTTAGGAATAGGCGTTTATCTTGGGGTTTTAATCTCAATAAATGGAATAAAAAGTGAAGATTGGGAATTGTTACGAAATCTCAAATTAAAATTATTTAAAAAAATCTCTTAACACAATTTTTATCTTTTTCCAAGATTTTTTCTTTTTTAAAAAATATTTCAAAGCATAAGGTACCATCACAATCTGAGGTAGAAAACCTTTCCAAGTTTTTATTTTGTATATAGAAAGATTTGTTGAAAGATGCTTTTCAAAATATTTTAATTTTTCATAATTATTTTCTGCTGTGTAAATTGGACATTCTTTGTCTGTTAACCAGTATTCATCATCAATAAACTTTTTTTCTTTTGCAATTTCGTAAACTTCTGTTCCAGGATAAATTGTTAATAAATTAAATGTGCTTCCCATAAGGATATACTTTATCTTTTGTATTCTTCTAACAAGATTTATTGTTTCATTTATTGTGTAAATTGTTTCTCCTGGAAGACCAACTATCAAAAATATTTTTACAGAAATATTGGATTTGGAAAACAACCTAAATGTATTGATAACATCTTCAGGAGTAATTCCTTTATGGCAAGATTTTAAAATACGCTCAGAACCACTTTCTAGTCCTAATAAAACTTCTTTGAATCCTGTTTGTTCTAATTTTTGAATCATCTCTTTTGATACTGGTTTCATTCTTCCACTACAAGTAAAATTCATTTTTATTTTTCTTTTTAATAGTTCGTCACAGATATTTATTACCCTTTGGTTGTCAATAAAAAAGCTATCATCATGTATCCAAATTTTTTTTATCCATGGAAAAGTCCGTGCTATGTACTCTATTTCGTCAACAACATTTTTTGGAGATCTAAATCTTACCTTTCTTTTTGATTCAGGATTTAAACAACAAAACGAACAATTCATAGGACATCCCCTTGATGTTAAAATACAAGCACAATCTCTATTTTTAAGAAATAACTCATGAGATGGAAATGGTGCTTCATCCAAGTTTATTAATTCTCGGGTTTTTGTCCTTATAACCTTTTTATCAAAATATGCAATTCCATCAATTCTTTCAAAATTTGGTTTCTTATTTAGTAGCTCTTTTGATAATTCTTCCATTGTTCTTTCTCCTTCGCCAAGAACTACAATTGTAAAAGGATATTTTTTTATTAACTGCTCATACATGATTGTTGCATGAATTCCTCCCAAAATTATTTTAATGTCAGGAAAATTTTTATGTAAATGTTCAATTGAATTATATGTACTTATTCTATTTGAAGTAAGAACTTGGAATCCTACTATTTGTGGAGAAAACTCTTTTACAGTTTCAATCAGTTTTTTAAAACAATCTTCATAACTTGTGTGATTTAAACACAACATTTTAGTATGGTGTCCTTTACTTTTTAGATAAGCGTGTAAATAAGCCAAGCCGATCGGGTAATGCATTTCTTCAGAAGTTTTTGCCCCAGTTAATTTTGAAATTTCTTCAAAACTAGTAGTTATTAATAGTATTTTTGCATCCATTTTAATAATCTTTATTAAACCTATTTAAATATTCTGAATATATATTATAAAACACAATAAATATTTATAAATGATTAATTGATATTGATTTATGGAAAAAATCTATTTGGCTGGGTGTGGAGGTATGCTTGGAGAAGCATTTCAAAAAAAATTTGGTGAAAAATATAAACTAAAATGTACTGATATAAATGTAAATGAGGATTGGCTTTCTTATTTAGACTTCAGAGATTTTGATAAATATTTAGAGGATGTATCTAAATTTAATCCAGATTATCTTTTTCACTTAGGAGCCCATACTGACTTAGAGTTTTGTGAGAAAAATAAAGATGACACCTACTTAACAAACACTATTGCAGTTGAAAATGCTGTTAATATTTCAAACAAATTAAAAATTCCTTTGTTGTATATTAGTACTGCAGGTATCTTTGATGGGAAGAAACAGATTTATGACGACTGGGATATTCCGAATCCTTTAGGAACTTATGCTCGTTCAAAATATCTTGGAGAAAGATTTGTAGTAGAAAATTCAAATGATTATTTAATTTGTAGAGCAGGTTGGATGATGGGAGGAGGACCAAAAAAAGATAAAAAATTTGTACAAAAGATAATGAAACAAATTAAAGAAGGAAAAAAAGAACTTTCTGTTGTTAATGACAAAGATGGAACTCCAACATACACCTATGATTTTGCAAAGAATGTTAATTTATTAATTGACACAAATTTTAGGGGTTTGTATAATATGGTCTGTGAAGGAGAAACAAGCAGATTTGAAGTTGCTACGGAATTAATTAAAAATTTGGGTCTTGAATCAAAGATTAAAATAAATCCTGTATCTTCCGACTTTTTTAAACAAGAATATTTTGCTGATCGACCCCCTTCAGAAAGATTGGTTAATAAAAAATTAAATCTTCGCGGGCTAAATATAATGAAGGATTGGAAGTTATCTCTGAAAGAATATCTTCAAGATTATTATGAAAAATATTTAGACTAATGAATTGTAATTTTTTATTTTATTTATTATAAAAATCTTTGACGCAATCGGTTAATAACTCCTTTTATAATTTTAGGCGTATGTTTAGAGATAATTCTACGAATTCTAATATTAAGGGGAAGAGAATATTCCAATGAGTTTAATAAAAATTTATAATCTAACCCTTTAATTTTGGGAGAAAGAGAATTTCTTGCGTAGTCTTTATAATCTTTAATCAAAAGGATATTTTTTTCTAAACAAAATTTGTAAAGATCTGTACCTGGAGTTGGAGTTAATATTGCAGGACTATAAAGATCAGGTTTTATTTGTTTTATCATTTCAATTGTTTGAAGAACTTCTTCTTTCGTCTCTGTGGGAATTCCAACCATATAATTTGCCCAGATTAAGATTTTATATCTTTTACATATTTTTGCTGCTTGGATATTTTGTTTTACAGTTACGCCCTTTCTTAATAAATTTAGAACTCTCTGATTCCCACTTTCAAACCCAACCATTATCAATTTTAAACCAATTTTGCTTAGTTTCTCTATAGTTTCTTCATTTCTCACAATTAAATCAGCTCTACCCTGACAGGCAAATGTAAGATTAAACTTTTTTGGATATTTTTCTATAAACTCATCCAGTAATGTTTGATCTTGGAGAAAATTATCATCATGAATTAAAAAACTTTTTATTTTATATTTCTCTTCTAAAAAACTTATCTCTTCCAAGAAGTTGTCTACACTTCTATGTCTTATTTTGCTTCCGTGTAAATCTCTTTCTGCAGGTTGACAAAAACTACAATTGTACATACATCCTCTGGTATTAATTAAAGTTAGAAATGGCTTTTGAAAAAGGTTATGAATTGTAGATTCATATGGTCCAAATAATTCTCTATCTAAAAATGGAATTTGGTCTAAATCTTTTTTACTCTTTCCATAAACCATTTTAGATATTTTTTTACCCTTACTTAAATCTAACAAAAATTTTGGAAACGATTCTTCAGATTCTCCTACAAAGATATGGTCAATTTCTTTTATTTTTTCAAAATCATTTGGAACTAATGTAGCATGCGGTCCACCAACAATAATCTTGGTGTTTGGAGATATTCTTTTACAAATCTCTGCTGCCTTTATAGCAGAAGGATAGTCCACAGTCATAGAGGTTATTGCTAAAATGTCTGGATTTTTGGATTTTACAATTTCTAAATATTCATCCCATCCAGAAATTCTTCTGAAATCTATTAGTGAAGTTTCATGTCCTTCTTGTTTAGCATAAGCACTAAGGATTGCTAGCCCGTGATTTATCCAATTAGGGTTATCTGGATTAAATGTGTTAAATCCTTCACTTGTAGCAGGCATCAAAAAAACTATCTTCATTAAATTTTACTAATATTTGTCTATTTAAAGTTTTTTAAAAAATCTTTTGAACCTTCCAGCAAGGGTATAAATTCTTACCAATATTCCAGAGAAGATTAAATCGTAAAATAATTCTTTAAATTTTTTCTTTTTTATTAAGAAGATTAACAAATTCTTTTTATTACTATTCAAAATGTTTACGCCTTCATTCCATTTTTCTATTTCTCTTCGATATATTCCATTCATATATGCGTGATATAATCGCATTTTTAATGGATAATTATGTGAATGTTTCACAATTGAAAGAGGCTCATAAATTATTTTATATCCTTTTCTTTCAACTTGCTTCGCCCATTTTTGATCTTCACCCCCAAGATATCTATAAGGGGGATTTTCATTAAACTTTATTTGTTTCCAAATACTTTTTCTTATTGCACCATTGGCGCTTGAAAAAAATGCTTCGCTTTTCTTTGAATTATCCGGAAAGGTTTGTTTTATTTTAAATTCTTCAATAGAATTAAAATCTTTTATTGGCTCTTGTTTTCCAAAAACCCCCGCTACTTTCTTTTCCTTGAAATGTTTAATCAAATTATAAGCCCAAAATTCATTTTTAGGGATGATATCTACAGATGCAAAAATAACAATCTCTCCCCTTGCTTTTTCTAATCCAATATTATTTGTATAAGAAAAACTAAATTTTTTGGGGTCTATATTAATAATTCTACATCCATATTTTTTAGCAATTTCTTTAGTATTATCCTTTGAAGAAGAATCTATCGTAATAACCTCAAAATTTTTTAATCCCCTTTGAACAAAAATTTTTTTTAATAATCTTTCAAATAATTCTGCATGATTATATGTTTTTGTCACGATTGATATTTTTATATTTCCATTTTTCATTTTAATCTTTATTTCTTAAAAATTTTTTAATTTTTTTAAAAAGATTAAATGAGGATTCTTTCTCAGCAGCTTCCCTATAAATCCTTTCTAATTTTTCATTTCTTTTTTTAATAGAGAATTTTCCATCTGAAATTTCTTTGTATCCTGCTTCACCCATTTTCTTTCTTAATGAAGGATTTTTTATGAGTACTATGACTTTCTTAGCCAATTCGGAAATATATCTTTCATTATGAAAACTTTTTAGTCTTTCAATATATTCACCTGGAAGATAAAGTGGTTGAAAATTTTCATCATGCCATTTCATGGGATGATTTACCACAAATCCATTCATTCCATTTTCAACGATTTCAGGAGCAGAAAATATGTCATTTGTTACTATTGGAACCTTATAGTTCATCGCATCAAAAAATGCATTCCCCAACGAGTCTAGGTTTGTAGGGTAAAGTAAAATATCTGCATTTTTATATAAATCTCTCCAGTTATAATTAGTATACTCTTGAGTATCTGAAAATTCTATACTTTTATTTCCTTGATATATTTTTTTCAATTCTTCAGGTACAGGACCCTTCATTATTAATTTAAAATTTATTTTTCCATCAATTTTATCAAAAACTTTTAAAACGGTATCCCCCCCCTTTTCCCAAAATCTTCTTCCAACCCAAAGTATTATTGGAACTCTATTTATTTTTTTATTAAAATTTGGAATAGACACTTTTGCAGGATAGACCACTTCCATTTTAGGATTTAATTCCATTAAACCCCCATTTAGTATAGAGAGTTTTGAGGCGATTGTATAAGGCATTAATTTTTTGCAATATTTTGATGAAAGAACTTTTTTTACTTTAGAAAAATAACTTTTTTTCTTAATATTAGAACAGTCCATTCCAAAAAGTCCTTCTATGTGTTCTACATCCATTACCCAAGGGGTTTTGCCAGAATTCATAAGATTATTTGTAGAATGTATTACATCACAACCATGGGGATTTATCTTTATGATTGGAGGTCTTTTTTTGGTATACCTTAACCATAATTTTACTTTTAACTTATGGATAAAACTAACTTTTTGTTCTGAAGATCTTAATATTTCATTATATTTATAGATTATTCCCTTTGGAGGATAGTCAATTAGATCGTAATATCCAACATGAGGCCTTTTTCCTAATCTTAAAAATACTTTTATCTTTTTCATTGTCTTTCTTTTCTTTTAATTTTTATTTCCTTTAAATTCTTTATGTTTTCTTTATATGCTTTTATTAACAGATAATATTTTTTCTTAAAGGACAATCCATTTTTTTTAAATAAAGAAATAAAATGTATAAAAGAATATTTTATTATATTTAGAAAATTGTAATTTAACCATTCCAATCTAATTGCATTTCTTTTTTTGATATACCAAATAAAATCGCTTTCTATTTTATTTGTAGATGTTCCCCCATAATGAATTATTTTAGTGTTTCCAACATAAATAAATTTATAACCCAATTTTTTTGCTCTAAAACAAAAATCTGTTTCTTCACCATATGCCGGAGAAAATTTTTCATCTAATAAACCTATTTTAGTGATAACTTCTTTTTTTATTAGAAAACAACATCCAATAATATCTGAAACTTGCCAATTTTTTTCAATTTCATTATCTTTTTCAAAGTTCCCTTTTTGTTTAAAATGTTTTATCTTACTTTTTTTTACTACCCACTGCAAACTTCCATCAGGATAAATAATTTGACAACCCAAAATACCAATTTTTTTATCACTTTCTCCAACCTCAACCATTTTTTTTAACCAGTTTCTATCAACAATTTTAGTATCATCATTTAATAAAAGAAAATAATCTGGATTATCCCTTTTTAATGCTTCTTTTATTCCTAGATTGTAAGATTTTGAAAATCCAAGATTTTTTTTATTTGTTAAAATGTTAATTTTATTAAATCTTTTTCTTATTTTATCCCCAACATTGCCCTTTCCAGAATCATCTATAAAATAAATTTTATAATTTTTATAATCAGTTTTTTCATAAACACTTCTAAGACACTTTTCAAGAATTTTTTCTTGATTATACGTTGAAATTATTATAGCAACTTTTGGCTGTTTTTCCATTTTTATAAAAATTTTAATTGATGTAGGTTTTTATACATTCCTTTATTTAGATTACACTTAGAAACAAATTTTAATAAAATAGAAAAAAATTTTATTCTTTTGGAATTAATGCTGTTCCTGATACAAGAGTATATCCAGCCATAAAAAATTTGTAATCTGTAACAGCTTCTGCATTTTTCGGAACTTCAGAGGAAAATTCTACATTTACTTTAGGATAAGCTGCATCAGAATAATAATTTACCCCAACCAATTTATAATCCTTAAGTTCCTTTCCAACGGATTTAACATAATCTCCCGCAGTCACTGTTAATATTTTTTCAATTGGGAATGTCATGCAAAAACATAATCTTAATGGTTTATAAATCTTTTCATTAAGTTACTCCTTTAAAATTAAGAATATTATTTCCTATAAGTATTTGCAGCTTCTTCAAATTCTTTTAGAGTATAAATTGTCATAGGATGATTCATTAAGACATAAGTTCTATCTTTTAATCCTTTTTCCATATTTTTTAACTCTTCAATTTTTTCTAATTCCTTCACTATTTTCGTAGGAATAGTTATAATCTGTGGTTTTGCTGAAATTATTTTAAAAATGTCGTCAGGAGTTCGTATACTTCCGATTATTAATTCACAATCTGTATTCTTACAACTTTTAGCAGTATAAGCAATTTCATCTAATGTAATTTCCCATGCCTTATCAAAATATTTTTCTTTATTTTGTTTAACTATATCTTTCCAATTTGGATTTGTAATTATTTCTTCAAGATTATATCCTGCTAATTTAATAATATGTGAATCAAGCATTCTATTCGCAAATAAACTTACATATCCTTTTCCATATTCTGCAGCAGTTAATGCTTGGTAAGGAGTCATACATGCAGTTATGTTTGTTTTAATGTTATTTTCTGCTAATTCTTTTGCAGCAAGTAATCCCCCTTCACATATGGGTATTTTAACAATTACATTTTTTCCAAGTTCTGCAAGTTCATAAGCCTGTTTCAAAAGAATATCTTTAATTTTAAAATTATCTTCATTTTCAAAATTGTTCATATTAATTCCCCTAAGATCTGTTTCTAAACTTACTGGGACATCTTTATATTTTTCAACAATTGTTCTACAGGCTTCTATAAATCCTTTTGACAAATCTCCCGTTGATTCCATAATTTTTGGATTAGTTGTAATTCCATCAGATACTCTTCGAGAAAAACAATATTCTATTTCTTCTACACTTGCTGTATCTGCAAAAAATTTCATTTTATTTATGAGGTAGTTTTAATAAAATTTCATTTAATTCTATTTCAATAGGTGTATTGATATATTTTTTTTTCAATTCTTGTAAAGATGAAAAAATATCTTTTTTATTATTGATTTCTTTTTCTATTAATTCTTTAAGTCTAAATACAATACAATGTTGTAATACTCCATGAAATCCTTCAACATGAGGTGTAGAATCTTTTGGAACAACAATACAAGAATCACTAAGTTCTTTCATTTTACCTCCATTGAATCCTGCCAATCCAATTATCTTTGCATTTTTTTTCTTAGCCATTTCAATTGCTTTTACCATATTTCCAGACCACCCACTTCCTCCATGCACTGAAATTAAAAGAATCACATCTCCCTCTTCTAATAAAGTATTTAACAAACCAGCATATACATTTTCCCATCCAGAATCATTTATCCATGCAGTTAATGCAGGTTGATTATCATTTAAACAAATAGCCTTGAATCCTTGAATATTTCTAATCTCTTTTTGGTTACTATCATTGGCAACCGTTTTTAATAAATCTCCTGCAAAATGTGAAGCAGTACTTGCACTTCCACCATTACCCATAGTTATTACTTTTTTCCCATTTTTCCAAGTCTCAAAAAGAATATTTATAAATTTATTAATTTCAGCTCTATCTATTTTTTTAACTATGTCCTCTGTTTCATTCATGTAACTGTCGATAAATTCCTTACTCATTTTTCTTGATAGATTATTTTACATCCTTCATGATCAAATTTAAAATTTAATTCTTTTAATCCTTCTTTTTCCATAGCCTCTCTTAATTGATCTTTTTTATTTTCACAATAAAAAAGGAGAAATCCTCCACCACCTGCTCCTATTAATTTTCCTCCAATGGCTCCATTTTTTATTCCTAATTCGTAAAAAGAGTCTATTACATCACAACTCATTTTTTTAGAAAATTTCTTTTTTGTTTCCCAGTGGACATTTAACCATCTTCCTATTCTTGAAATATCCCCCTTTTCTAAGGATAATTTTATTTCATTACCTATCTCTTTTATTAAGTGCATTTGTTTCATCTTCTCACTGTCAGATTCTAAATTTTTTTTCTGATCAGAAATAATTTCAGCTGCAGAATGAGTTATTCCAGTGCTAAAAAGAAGTAAATTTTCCTCCAATTTTTGTAAATTTGAAAAAGTAATATCTAATGGACTTACAAGAACTTTTCCATTTTTGTTAATGTCTAAGTTTATTAAACCTCCAAAAGAAGCTAAATATTGATCCTGCTTCCCAATTGGTTCTCCTAATATGTTTATCTCTATATTTGCAGCTTCTTCAGCTAAATTAAATGAAGAAATCTCCTCTCCTTTGTATGCATGTAACGCTTTCAGTAATGCAACCAAAAATGAACTTGAAGAGCCTAAACCTGTTTCAGCAGGAACATCAGAAATGCAAGTAATTTCTATTGGATCGGTTATCTCTAAACTTTTTAATGCTGCTTTAATTCTTGTATGTTTTATTTCATCAATTTTTTTTACTCTCTCAGTTTGAGAATATCTAATAATAAAATCATTATAAAATTCTCGCTTTGCAATAACAATATAAATATACTTATTAATTGCGACAGAGGTTAAATTTCCACCAAACAAATTAGAAAAAAATGGCAAATCTGTTCCACCTCCTCCAAGAGGAATTCTTAAGGGGGCTTTAGCAACAATCATCTTTTAACACCTTTAAATTATACACATTTATCTTTTTAAACATTCCGACAAAACATTTATATAGACTAAACTTAGTTTTTATCAACCAAAAAATAACCTTATTACATAATTCAATAAAATACTTAAAATTTTTTAATAAGAAAACAATATTTTAAAAGGGTAAATTTATATAGATTTATTTTACTATTTAAAATATGAAAACACAAATATACAAATTATATGAAAAGATAAGAAAGATACGGACAGGAGGTGTAAGAGATTACTTAAGAAGGAAAAAAAGTTATCAAGAGAATAATTTTAATAAAAGTATACCCCTTTTTAGTTCACAATTAAACAAATTAGAATCAAAAAACATCAAAAAATTTATCCTCCCTCTTTGGGAAGAAAATAACAAGAGAATAAGGAATATATTCTTAAATAATAATTTTAATGATTTCTCTTTTTTGAGGAATCCATTTATTAGAGAAACCATGTTTATCACAAGTGAAGGAAGTTTAATGAGAAGTCAATTAGCATTTTTGAAAAGTAAACTAAATAAAGAAAAACTAAAATATCTCTTAGAGGAAGAATATGTTGGAAATCCAATTATTTCAAGTATAAATTATAAAACCTCTCACAACACAATACATAATCTTTTTCATATAGCTTTATACTTGGACCTAATTAAAACAAATCCTTCAGACATAAAGGACATAGTTGAATGGGGTGGGGGATATGGTAACTTAGCAAGAATATTTAGAAAAATTAACTCTAACCAGACTTATACCATAATAGACTTACCCTTATTTAGCTGTATTCAGTGGATTTATTTAAGTTCTGTCTTTGGAGAAGAAAATATTAACTTTATAACTAATGATAAATTAAAAATAAAAGAGGGGAAAATTAATTTACTTCCAGTATGTTTTTTAGAAAAGTTTAAACTTAATGCAGATTTGTTTATCTCCACTTGGGCTTTGAGTGAAAGTTCAAAATATTCTCAGGAATATGTTATTAAAAATAATTGGTTTAATGCAAAACATCGTCTTTTAGCATTTCAAAATCACATTGACAAAAATTTAGATGCTTCTCCAATTATTGATTTTGCAAAAAGGGAAAATCTTAAAATTTTCAGTGTTAAGCATTTAGATGGAAATTCCTATTCGTTTGATTAAATAAAACTTCAGAGTTTTATGGTTTTTTTCGTTCTAGATCCTCAATTTTTTTTGCAATTTTAATAAGATTTGGAAGAGTATAATCTGGAAAGACATTTTTTTTATGCTCTATATCTAAAACATCTTCACGAACAATTCCTACCAAAAAAGTTTTTTTAACATTTGCATTTTGTCCAGTTTGAATATCGCTCAAACTGTCTCCAACCATATATGACTTCTGTAAATTAATATTAAAATCATTTACAGCTTGTTTAATTAGTCCTATTTTTGGTTTTCTACAGTCACATTCTCCAGTAATTTTTGGATAATGTGGACACGAATAAACTTCATCAATGCCCAGTTCTTTTTTTAAAAATTCATTTATCTGATTTAATTTTTCCTTAGACAAATAACCCTGAGATATTCCTGGCTGGTTTGTTATTAAGATTATTTTGAATCCCAATTCTTTCATTTTAGCAAGACCTTCTTTTACATTTGGGATTATTTTAAGTTGGTCAAGAGTAGCCGGGGCCATTATTTTACCATCAGTTTCATAAACATTCTCATTTATTACACCATCCCTATCTAAAAAAATTGCCTTATTTTTATTAAAATCCAGTTCTACTAATCCAGATTCTATTTCTTTTTTTGCAGTTTCATATTTTTTAATCTCTCCAACTTCACGAAAATAATAATCTTTCATATCATATCCAAAAACTTTTCTTTTGGATTCTAAAATTTTTGGGAATATATCTTTTCCAAAATCCGAAAATCCATTAGGAATATATTTTATTACATCCGGTTCAAGCACATATATTCCAGAATTTTTCCAGAAATTTTCAATAGAACAATTCTCTCTTTTTTCTGTATTTGATTTTTCAATGAATTTTTTTACTTGAAAATTTTTATTCATAGTAACAAATCCTCCAGAATTTTTATTTAAGGTATTTTTTCTTAAAGCAAGAGTAGCTATACCTCCTAGTGAGTTATGATTTTTTATCATAGATCCTATATCTAAATTTGTAACAATATCTCCATATAAAATAACAAATGTTTCATTAAAAAAATTTCTAAAATTATTTAATGCTCCTGCCGTGCCTAAAAGTTTTGGTTCGTAAGAATACTTTAGTTTAACTCCAAATTTTGAACCATCTCCAAAATACTCTTTTATTTTTTCTGGAAGATAAGAAGTATTAATTGCGATCTCTTTAACTCCATATGACTTAAGGAGTTCAATATTATACTCTAACAAAGGTTTTTTGTTAATTAGAATCATAGGCTTAGGTATTTTTTCAGTTAAGGGTCTTAATCTTGCTCCTTCTCCAGCACAAAGTATCAAAGCCTTCATTAATTTTTTAGTGTAATTATATTTATAAAGTATTATCTCAAGTGAGAAATATGAAAAAAAATTTAAAGGGATTACTTATTTATCCCCCAGTTCAATTAATGGAACAAGAAAGACCGAGGCCAGATGGTTCTTTAGGTTTAATTTATCTAGCTTCTTCTCTTAAACAAAAAGGTATAGAAACAGATGTTCTAGATGCTTCAGTTGGAGGATATGAACATAATCTAAAAAATACTTTTTATAGATATGTGAAACAGGAGAATGGCCTTATTAGAATTGGGATGAATTTTGAAGAGATTGCAGATTATGTTAAAAAAGGAAATTACAATTTTGTGGGAATTAATTCCAATCTTACTCCTCAGACAAAAATGGCTTTTGAAACAGCAAGAGCAATTAAGCAAGAAAATTCTCAAATTAAAATATTTGCTGGAGGAGTAAGTGCAAGAGCATTAACAGATAGATTTTTATCAACAGGATATTTTGATGCAATTTGTTTAACTGAAGGGGAGATTATTTTTCCGAAAGCAATAATCGAAGGAGTTGAGAATACTTCTGGTTTTTCATATATAGACAAAAATGGCAAAAAGAAAATTAATCCTGTGGATGAAACATGTTTTCCAAGAAAGTTAGATGATTTACCCTTGCCCTCTTGGGAAAAACTTCCATTAGATAAATATGAACAAATTTCAGCCCCCCATGGATTGGATGTTTCTGGAAAAAGTAATTACAGATATGCTCCAATTATGACTTCAAGAGGATGTGTCTGGCATTGTTCTTATTGTCATATTTCTACTGAAAAAAAAGATATAGGAAAATTAAGAACTCATTCAATAGAAAGAGTTGTTTGGGAAATGGATAAATTAAAATCATTAAGAATAGAAAAAATTTTTTTTGAAGATGATACCCTTTTATCAAAAAAAGATAGAGCAAAAGAAATTTTTAAAAGAGCTAAAGAAAAGAATTTTTCAATTGCAAATGTTAATGGAGTAAATTTAATTAATTTTTATGATAACAAATGGGACATTGATATGGAATATTTAGAAATTTTAAAAGATGCAGGATATAATCAAATAGTCTTTCCAGTAGAATCAGGTTCGCAAAGAATCTTAGATAAATATGCTTCAGGAAAAGTAAAATTAGAAAAAATGAATTTACCTCTTCTAATGAAAAAAATGACTAACTTGGGAATTAAATCTCCCGTAAATATGATTATTGGTTTTCCTGACGAGACGGAAAATGAAATTCAACAAAGTATTAATCTTGGAAAAGAATTAATTCAATCAGGTGCACCTTATGTAAGTTTTTTTGTTCCAATCCCATTTCCAGGATCTAAACTTTATGACATTGCAATCCAAGAAAATTATTTAGACAAACACTTTGATACAGATCTTATGAATTGGAAAAGACCTATTATGAAAAATACTCTTATACCTCCAAAAAGATTAGAAGAAATAAGAGATCAAGCAAATGAAACTGTAAATGAAAAAGAGTTTATCCAAGAGGCTTGTGCAAAAACTATTGGAAATCAATGGAAAGTTCAGCGAATAAATCTTGAAGATACAATTGGGAATCAAATAAATAAAAAATAACTAAGGATGTTTTTTTTATCATTATGGGTCTCCTAAAATATACCTTATTTCTTCAGAGTGGTTTTCTTTTATTTTAACCTAAAATAACTTTCAAGTATTTCTTTCCCCATTTTTCAAGAGATAATTCTTTTATAGTTTTCATTGAATTTTTAATTATTTTTTCTTTTAACAAAATGTTGTTTTGAATATTCAAAACTTTTTCAGCATCATTTTTATCAAATTTTTCAATAATTATTGAGTTCCTTTTATCTTTAATTATCTCTTGTTCAGAATCTTTAGAACAAACCAATAAGCAACCAGAAGCCATTGCTTCAGAAACAACCAGCGTTGGTGCTCCCCCTTCATATCTTGATAAACAAAAGAAAATATCACTTGCAGAGTAATGCAAAGATATTTCTTCACGTGGAACATTTTCTTTAAAAATAATAAAATCTTTTTTTTCAATTATATTCTTAACTTTTTTGTAATCTGCACCTATAACAATTAATCTAAAGTTATTATTTATTTTGTAAATTTCTTCTCCAAGTTTAACCGCCCTATCCAGCCCCTTTGTCCAATATCCTCCCTTTCCGATATAAAGTCCATAAATTTTATTCAATTCTAATTTTAAATTTTTTCTAACATCTAATTTATTTCTAACCCTAAAATCTTTAACATCAACTCCAGTTCTAATAACAACTAAATTATCTTTCCTTCCGTACAAATCTTCAATTTGTCTTTTTACTTTGTTTGAAACACATATAATATTATCTGATTTTTTCATGGGGGGTTTTTCAATAAAATAACTAAACAACAACATAGGAGAAATAATTACCTGTCTGAAAAAAGAAAATCTTTTAAGATGATTCTTAAAAAAATTATATGTTACTCCATGATATGTGTGAATCAACATCTGATTTTTTTTAGGATTATAAAATTTCATCCAATATCCCCAAAGAGCATGAGAGTTTATAATATCAAAATCTCTTTTTCTAAGAAATTTTAAAACTCTAAAATTGTCAATTATTTGATCCAAGGGATAAGGAAAATTATTTTTTATTTTAATATAAGTTACATTATCTTTTTTAAATTCTTCATTTTTTTTACCAAAATAAATCCAAGTAATATTTATTTTTGAATTACTCCTTTGAATATATTTTATCAAATTTTTCTGATAAAGACTCATTCCCCCATTGAATGTTGGATCTGTTCCAATAAAACAGATCTTTAAATTTTTCATCTAATCAACCACCAAATAGATTTTTTATTACACCCAGAACATAGAGGAACTTTATGAAATTCTCCTTTGACATGTGCTTCTCTAATTTTTCTTAATTTTTCTCCACTCCAAATTTCTTCAATTGTCTGTTTATTTAAATTACCTAAAATTGTCGAATGGTTCCAATCATCACAACATAAAACGACGTCACCATTCCAATCAACAATCATTCTTCTCCAAATTAATGCACAAGGTTTTCTCTCGAGTTTTTTATTAAAATGAAAACTTTCTTTTGTTCCCTTTTTTTGTATATCATTCGCCCAATTTCTCATGTTAATTATGTTTATACCATCAACCTTGTTTTTCCACTCTTTATAAAAATCATTTATTTCTTTTTTGTTTTCTTCTAACTCAACAAGAACTAAATTTATCTTAGGATTTTTTTTATTTAATTCATTTCGCATTTCAACTAATCCTAAGATATTTTTTTTGGTAACATCAAAATTTAAATTTCTTCTTATTTTTTCATATGTTTCTTTTGAATTACCATCAAAGCTTATAGTTATGCTATCCAATCCAGATTCAACTAAACTCTTTGCCCACTTTTCATTTAACAAAGAAGCATTTGAATAGAACGCAGTAGCTATATTCCTGCTTTTTGCATATTTTATTTTCTCAATTAAACTTTTGTCTAAAAGAGGTTCACCAAAAAAAGAAAGTGTAACATTATTTATTTTTAGTTTTACACAGTTATTAATTATTTTTTTATATAACTTAATATCCATTGTCCCCATTTTGTTTAATTTTGAATGTGGACACATTATACAATTAGCATTGCAAAGATTAGTAACTCCTATATCAATTCCATCAGGAAAACCTCTTTCTAATTTCTCAATTGTTCTTTTTATTTTTCGATTGTAAAAATACTTATAAATTATATTATTAACAATCAAATTTGTAGAGAGCATTTTTCTTCCAAATTTATACCCTAAATTTGTTCCACGAATTTTATTTAGTAATTTTTTTAACATTATTTTTTAAAATCCTCCTAATATTAACCAAACTAAAAAAATAGGCTCCAATTAGTAAAAATACATTTTGTATTGCCTCTTTTCTGAATTTAAAATTCCTAATATTTGTTAGTTTTACTTCATCTTTCTTTTTTCTAAAAACAGCAACAAGGGGTAGATAAATAATCACTCTAAATAAAGCATCTTTTGTTTTCATATGTCTTAAGGAAAATATAATATCGTTTTTGAATCTTGTAAACATATGTTTCGTGTTTGAAAAAGAATTAACTGTCTTGCTTTTTTTATGGATAATCCTTGCATCAGTTACAACTTTCACAAGATATCCTTGTTTTTTTGCTCTCAAACAATAATCTGAATCTTCCAACAAAAAGGGGGTAAATATTTCGTCTAGAGGTCCTATGTCATCAACAACTTCTCTTTTAATAAGCATACACGAACCCATAAATTGATCAACATCTAAAACTGCTCCTTTTTTAAATTCTAAAATTTTTGTTAATTCCCATTTTCTCAAATATCCTCCAACATCTTGCAAACTTCTATCAGTATACAATTGCTGACATCCAAGAACCCCAATTTTTTTATTACTCTTAGCAACCTTGAGCATTTTTCTTAAAAAATTTCCATCATTTAATTCCATATCATCATTTAATAAAAGAAAAAACTCTGGGTTATACTCTTCAAGTGCTTTTTTAATTCCAACATTATTTCCCTTACTATATCCCAAATTTTTTTCATTTCTTATAACTTCTACTTTTGGAAATTTTTTAAGAACCATTTTATCGTGCCTATCCTTGCTTCCATTGTCAACCAAAAATATTTTGTAATTTTTATAATTTAGTTTAGACACGATTGAATCTAAAGTCTCTTCTAACATTTTTTTTTGATTATATGTCAAAATAATTATTGCTACCTTTTTCTCCATATAACTAAGAAAATGTTATCCTTTTTAAAAACTTTTATTCCTTAATTTATTAAACTATATTTTAAATTTCTTCATCTAACTTTCTGAAAACATTAATATTAACATATTCTTCTTTTCCTAAGTTTCCTATTTTGTCAAGGTTTTCAAATAAATTACCAATTGTCTCTTTTATAGAATAATTTGGAACAAATCCCAAAACTACTTTTGCTTTTTCTGTAGATACTTTATAATTTCTAAAATCTTGCACATTTTTTATTTCCAGGCTTATTTTATTCCCAGTTCTTTTTTCCACTTCTTCCTTGACTAAATCTCCAACTTGCCCTACAGTATAATTTCCAGAAGAAATATTAAATGAACCATTTATTTCATAATTAGCTTGAACAGCTCTTAAGTATGCATTAACTCCATCTCTAATGTCTAAGATTGGTCTCCAAATTGAAGGGTTGTTTACAGTTATCTTTTTTTCTAGCATAGAATTCTTGAACATATTATTAACAATTAAATCAGTTCTCATTCTTGGACTGTATCCTGCAAGAGTTCCTTGTCTCAATGCAATAACCGAAAAATTCTTCCCTTTCAACTGGGTACATCCATTTTCTCCTTGAAGTTTAGAAATTCCATAAGGATAACTACATGTAACTGGAGAATTTTCATCATATAATTCATTTAGGGTATAACCGTAAATTGAACATGAAGAAGCATAAATGAACCTTTTAACTCCAGCTTCTTTTGATTGATAGGCAAGATAAGAAGGTAAAGCTGCATTATAAATAAAATTTTTTTTTGGAGAGAATTCGGCCATGGGATCGTTTGACAATCCTCCCAAAAATATTACCTGTTCGTATTCTTTTAAATCATCTTTATTTAAATCAAATATATTCTTTTTTAAAACTTTTGTTTTTTCAGGGAGATTATTTCCAAACCATAATAAATCAACAACATCAACGTCATATCCTCTCTCTTGAAAGGATGGAACTAACGCAGAACCTATGTAACCAGCGCCTCCTGTAACAAGAATTTTCATTTTTTACCCCTAATTAATAATCTGTATTTTTCACAGTTTAAAGAAGTATCTTTTGGAATTTTAAAATTAATCTCATTGGTAGAAATTTTTCCAATTTCTTTATTTGGGCTAATCTCTTTAGCATATTCATATACTGTTTTTCGTGTTCCACCAAGATGGATTATTCCTTTAATGTCTTTGTCCAAAATATTTACTAATTTTTTTGCAATTACAGAAACACTTTCTCTACTTGTCCATTGATCAGTAAAAGCTTTTTCATAAGGAAATTCATTTGGTCCAAAAGAGGTACGAATTATTAAGAAATCATCACACATCCTAACTGCACATTCTCCTCCAAGTTTTGACCAAGCATATTTATTTACAGGATAGATACTGTCTTCTTCGTTATAATTTCCTTTCTCTCCATTAAATACATAGTCTGTAGAAATATAAATTAACTTAATTCCCTCGTTATAACATAATTTTGCAATATTAGAAGTTCCAATTATATTTGTATCAATGGCTTTTAAAATTTCTTTATCTACTTTTGGAGGAGAAGTAATTGCTGCTGCGTGAACAATTTGTTTTATATCTTTTTCTCCAAGATAGTTTTTCATTAACTCATAATCCGTTATGTCAAATTCTTCATGAGAAGGAAAGTGCGATTTAGGTATTAATTTTTTAATTTCACTTCCTAATAACCCACTTCCTCCAGTGAAAAGTATTTTTTCTTCTAAAATCATTTTAACATAAATTCCGCTTTTTTAATTCAGAATAAATAAAATTATTTGATCTTTCATCATCTTTCCAGTTTTTTAATGAAAATCCATTTTTGTCTTTATCAGTAATTAAAGGATTCTTTGAAATTTCATCAAACTGCTTTTTTATTTTTGAGTCACAAAGTGACCAATCAATATCATCAGAAAATGGAGATATCCCCGACTCACAACCTTTGCTATATTCTCCAGAGCAAAGATATTCAATCATGGTGGGTTTAGTAAAAAAATTACCATGTGCAAATCCTGGTGGAATCCATATCCACTCATCATAATTTTTCTCATTTGAAGAAGGCATTTTATATCCAATTATTTTTCCCTCTGTTGGAGAATTTTTTCTAATATCTAACACCAAATCAGTCATTTCTCCAGATAATGTCCTTACAAGTTTTCCCATATAAGGGTTCCATTGAAAATGCAAACCCCTTATTGTTCCCCGTTTTGAATAACTTTGATTCGCTTGAACTAACTCAGTATTTTTCATAGATTCAATTCCAGAATTATAAAATAAATCACTCTTTCTAAACTGTTCTGTAAAATATCCTCTAAAATCCTGAAATCTTTCAAATCTTATCACTTTTATTTCAGGAATATTCAGCTCTTTTATTTCAATGATTTTCATTTAATTCTTTCACTAAAAACACCTTTAAATTATTTTATATACTACAAAGGTTATTTTACACTAGCTTTTTTTAACAACAATATTTTTAAACAATTTTCTTTTTCATTTTTAATGAGTAAAAAAACAATTGTTTTTGGTTCAACTGGAACTCTCGGAAAAGAAATAATAAATTTGGAAAAGAATTTTATTTATCCGACACATTCTCAAGCAGACATAACCAAATTTGATCAATTAAGCTCTTTCATAGAAAATGAAAATGCTTATCAAATTTTACACTTAGCAGCTTTGGTTGGAGCAAGAGCCTGTGAAGAAAATAAAGAAAATGCATATTTAACAAATGTCATTGGAACAAAAAATTTGGCAAAAATCTGTTCTGCAAAAAATATAAAACTAATTTATATGAGCACTGATACAGTGTTTGATGGAGATAAGGGAAACTATAATGAAGAAGACATTCCAAATCCAATAAATTATTATTCTTTCACTAAATTTGCTGGAGAATGTTATGCGGAAATGGTCCCATACCATCTGATAATTCGTGCATCTTTTTTTTCTCCAAATAATTTTCCATTCAACAAAGCTTTGACAGACCAATACACCTGTAGAATGCCTGTAGAAGAATTAGCAAAAGAAATTTTATTAGCAATAAATAAAGATCTAGAGGGAATAATCCATATGGGCGGAGAAAGAGACTCACTATATAGCATAATTAAAAAATTTAAACCGGAAATAGAAAAAATGACTATTCAAGAAACTGGTTTAAATTTACCAAAAGATTTATCTCTTGATGTTTCCAAATGGAGAATAATAAAAAATGGGACTTGAACAATTTGAAATAAATCAAAAAATTTTTTCCAATAAAGAGCGTCTTTTTAAATTTTTGAATGATGAAACAGTTTATCCAATAAATATTGAAATTGACCCAAGCAATGCTTGTAATGAAAAATGTATTTGGTGTTGCTGGGAAGAACATAAACGAGATAAAACAAAAATGTCAAAAGAATTCTTAGAAAAGATAATTTATGATTTGTCAGATGTTGGAGTAAAAAGTATTAACTGGACTGGTGGAGGAGAATCTCTTACAAATAAGTATACTCCGAATGGAATGGCCTTAGCAAAATCCCTTGGAATTCAAAATGGAATCTTCACAAATGGAACGCGGGTAAATAATTTTACTGCAAAAGTGTTGATTGAAAATTGTGAATGGGTGAGAATAAGTTTGGGTTCTGCTTCAGAAGAAACATTTGTTAAATGCCATAACATTCCAAGTTCTAATTTTTGGAAAGTATTAGAAGGGATCTCTTTTCTCAAGAAATTTAAAGATGAACTAAAAAGCACGACGACAATAGGGGTGAGTCAAGTTGTTGTGAAAGAGAACTATCATGAATTGTACTCTTTGGCTAATCTTTCAAAAAAATTAGGAACAAATTATTATCAAGGAAAACCTAATCTTAAAAGAGGTTCAGAAGATTTTTCTTGGTGGGATAATAAAGTGATGCCTCTGTTTGAAAAAGCAAAAAAAGATTTCGAAGATAAAGGCTTTAAAATTCTTATTTCTCAATATACTCAAGACAAATATGGGCTTGATGGAACAAGATTTAGAAACTCTACAGAGGAAATATTGAAAGTAAAAGATTCTGAAAAATCAAAATGCTATGTTCATAATTTTGTAACCGCCATAACTGCAAATGGTGATGTTGCTTTTTGTAAGAATTTAAGAGACGATAAAAAATATCTTTTAGGAAATTTAAAATATTTTTCATTTAAAGAAATTTGGAATAGTCAAAGAAAAAAAGATATAGAAAGTGAAATTAACCATAATGGTTGTAATGTATTTTGTCAAAATGGTAAATTGAATAATACTCTAAGATGCTTAAAATCTTTAAATAAAGAAGAAGCTATTAACTACCTAGATTCAAAAGAAAAATTAGACAAAAATATGCATCCAAATTTTTTATAACTCAGGAGTCTTCTCTTTTTTCCCTTTCCAATATCCATACAAATAGGGAATCGCTCTTATTGCTCTTAGAATATTACTTTTCATTGACAAGCCAAAACTTTCTAATTTTATTTTTCTTCCTTTGTTTTTTGAACTTAATAATTCAGGATAAACTTTATTTTCAACAAGTTTTCTTGTCGTTATCCCATACCTGTAAGTTTTCTTAAATAAATTTCCCCAACTCCAAGGTTCTTGATGCCATATTGCAGGATGAGCGTAATCTCCGATATTTCCAACCTTATTTGAAATTTTTTTTGCTTCAAAATAGATTATTGCATGATCGTGCGCAACACAAAGTGGAAGTATTTTTTTCGGAATTTGTTTAAACGCAT
>Ga0172381_10001533_pt1 | contig 26934 bp, 30 predicted proteins | sample Leawel6488metaG_FD_119754 | JGI IMG/M metagenome (GOLD analysis project Ga0172381, IMG submission 119754) | Leachate microbial communities from a municipal landfill in Southern Ontario, Canada - Leachate well 64-88 metaG | ecosystem: Engineered > Solid waste > Landfill > Unclassified | place... | reverse complement strand
ATAAACTTAATCGAATTAAAGAAATTCAAGATGAAATAATTGCCAAAAGTGAAGAAAGGCAAAAACTTAACAATCAGCTAAGTGATGAACGTTTAAGATTATCATCAATCAGTGAACGTCTAAGACTTTTACTAGATAAAAAAAATCAGAACGATAAAGAAATTGCCGATCTCGAAATTAAAATTGCTAAAAGCCAGATTAAATTTGATGCCGGAAAAATAGAAACAGAAAAAACAAAATTAACCGAAATAATCAACCTTTTAGAAAATGACATCAAAAAATTATATCCTTTTGGTCAAACGAGAAATCTACAAGAAAAAAAACAAGAAATCTTAAATCAAGTTAACGAATTCAGACTAAAACAATCTTCTTTAAAAGAACGTTTAAGATTATCAAAAGAAAAAAAGATTCAGATTGAAAGAGAAATTTCGGAAATAAAAATAAAGATTGAAAAAAGCCAAGTAAAATTCGACGCTTCGGCGATCGAATCCGAAAAAAGGATAATAAACAATAAATTAGAAAAAGTTCAATCAGAAATAAATAACCTGGAAAACCAAATAGCTAAATTAAATGAGGCCAAGGAAACTGAAAAAGCTCAGATGTTTGACTTGCAAAAAAAATTGCAAGAAATTCAAAGAGAAATAAATTCTCTATCAATTGAATTAAATGATCTAAAAATTGAAGCCACTAGACAAGAAACAAAATTAGAAGATTTGGAAAATAATATTCGGACCGATGAACTCGATTTAACCGAAATAAAGAATCATCAGATTACCGAAGAAGTAATTGATCTTAATAAATGGCATAAAAAACTGATTGAATGTCAAAATCAGTTGGAGCTAATTGGTGGCATTGATCCAGAAACCGAAAAAGAATTTGCTGAGACCAAAGAACGGTTTGACTTCTTAAGCAACCAAACAGATGATTTAAATAATGCCGTTAAATCACTAGAAAAAATAATTTCTGAACTGGATATAAATATTAAAGACCGCTTCGACCACGAATTTAAGATTATTTCTGAAAAATTTAGTGAATATTTTAAAATTTTATTTAATGGTGGTAACGCTAAAATATTTAAAATTGCTGAAGAAGAAAAAGGAGCTGACATTCAAAACCCTGATAATCAACCGATTGCTAATCAAAGCAGTGATAATTTAAAAAAAGTAAAATTGCTAAAAAAACATAATTCTTTAGGTTTGTCCGGAATTGAAATTCAAGCCACCCCTCCCGGAAAAAAGATTCAGGTAATTTCAATGTTATCTGGTGGAGAACGAGCCTTAACGGCTATTGCGCTTATCTGCGCTATTATTAGCGCTAATCCATCACCATTTGTTGTTCTTGATGAAGTAGACGCTGCTCTTGATGAGGCTAATTCCGAACGTTTAGCGCAAATTCTGGATGATTTATCAAACAAGACTCAATTTATCGTCATTACCCATAATCGAGCATCGATGAAACGAGCTAATATCCTTTATGGTGTAACCATGCAAGCTGATGGCGTTAGTAAATTATTGAGTGTTAAATTAGAAGAAGTTTCTAGTCGCCAAGACTTAATATCTTAAAAAATAGAAAAAACTAAAGCCCGTCTTAACTGATGGGTTTTTTGTAGTTACTTTTTAAAGATTTTTTGGTATAATGAAGATACTTTATATTTATTCTTTTGGCTATTTATTTAATCTTATGTCTAAAAAAATAACCGCTTTTTCTTTATTGCTTATTCTGGTCTTAACTGCCGGTTTTGGCTGTAAGACAGTTAGCAAAGAAGCAACTCAAGCTTCTCAACCAATAACCCTAACTTTTTGGCAAACTTTTGATGATTCCGATGATTACAGTGATATTATTGCTAAATATCAGACCCTTCATCCTAATATAACAATTGATTACAAAAAGCTACGTTATGAAGAATATGAAAACGAATTACTAAATGCTTGGGCTGAAGACCGCGGCCCGGACATTTTTGCTATCCATAACACGTGGGTTAAAAAATACCAATCAAAAATTGCTCCCCTGCCGACAGAAATTACTATGGCCTATATAACAAAAACTGGGTCATCAGAAAATTCCGAGAATATTGAACTTAAAACTACAAAAAGTTTAACCACTAGAGAACTAAAAGATAATTTTGCCGATGTGGTCGCTAGTGATGTTATTTTAGATGACGGAAAAATATATGGATTACCTTTATCAGTCGATACGTTAGCTTTGTTTTACAATCGGGATTTATTAAACAACGCTGGTATCACTAATGCTCCTCAATATTGGAACAAAGAATTTCAGCAAGACGTTAAAAAACTAAGTAAGCAGGATCCTAAAAAAGGACTAATTCAGTCAGGCGTCGCCTTAGGAACATCTAAGAATATTGCTCGTTTCAGTGATATTCTATCGGTTTTAATGATGCAAAATGGTGCCGTAATGAGCAATGGCCAACAAATTACTTTTAATTCGATACCAGAAGCGATGTCATCTAGCGATTATAATCCTGGATTAGAAGCCTTACGTTTTTATACCGATTTTGCTAATCCCGCCAAAGAGGTTTATTCTTGGAATAATGATCAAAGCAATTCTTTAGAAGCTTTTACCAGTGGCAATCTGGCTATGTTTTTCGGTTATTCCTTTGATACGGAAGAAATTCGCGCTCAAGCGCCAAAATTAAATTTTGGTATTGCTAAATTACCACAAATAGAAGGTAATTCTTTAGAAATAAACTTCGCTAATTATTGGGTGGAAACCGTTTCTAAAAAAAGTACCCATTCAAATGAGGCTTGGGATTTTGTTCAGTTTTTAACTAAAGAAGAAAACGCTAAAACTTATCTAGCAAAAACTAAAAAACCGACTGCTTTAAAATCACTAATTAATTCTCAAAAAGATGATGAAGATTTAGGGGTCTTTGCTGAACAAGTTTTAAGCGCTAAAAGCTGGTATCACGGAAAAGATGTTACTAGCGCCGAAAGTGCTATCGGCGAAATGATTGATTTAGCTTTAACAGCGACCTCAGATAAGTTTCAAGATGTGCTTAATAATGGAGCAATCAAAGTTCAACAAACTATTCAATAATCAACTGATTTTATATGAAAAAATCTAAAAAAATTGCTGTTTTAAGCTTGAGTTTATTTATTGTTGGCTTTTCTGTTTTTTTATCCACCCCTAGTTGTTCGGCTATCTCTAGTTTAGTAGATACTGGCTCAACTTCTTATGCCACTGGCAATTATACCTTGTCCGATGTTCGAGGCTATATTATATATCTAATGAAATTGATTCTTAGTGTAGTTGGCGTCTTGTCTCTATTAGCTTTTATTTATGGTGGTATTACTATTTTACTTTCTGCCGGAAAATCGGCTCAAGTAGAAAAAGGAGTATCGGCTATAAAAGCGGCGGTTATTGGTCTAATTATTACTTTCAGCAGTATTCTTATTATTAATTTATTTGTAAAGACTATCGGGGCTAGTTGGAGTGTTAAAACCGGCGCAATTACATCCACGGTCACAACCAATAAATAACAATGATTGACTTTACTAAAAAATCATTAGCATCTAAAGGATTCGGGGCTAAGTTAAAAGCAGCCAGAGAATTACGCCAAATGGCTCCGGAAGTTGCCGCCAAACACTTAAATATTAGACTTGATTATCTTTTAGCGATTGAAGAAGATCGTTTTAATTATTTACCAGCTGGTCTGTATAGTAAAAATTACATCAAAGAGTATGCGTCTTTAGTCGGCATTCCCGCCGCTGAAACAAAAAAATGGTTAAGCGAAAATTTAAAAAACATCAACGAAAATAATAATCCTTTTTCTCAAAAAATCGTCAGACGCCAAGAATTTATCGTCTTTCCTAAATTATTTAAAAATATCCTACTGTTCTTAGTCTTTCTGGCTTGTCTCCTTTATCTTGCTTTCTATTTAAAGAAAATTATTGCCCCACCAGAACTTGTTATTTATCAACCGGATAAAAATTTTAAAACAACCGAAAATTTTATTGAAATAAAGGGTTTTACCGAACCTGAGGCCGAAGTAAACATTAACGGAGAAACTATCTTAAATACCGATCAGGGAAAATTCTCTTCCAAAATAAATCTGAAAAAAGGAGTCAATAATATTACGGTCACCGCTAAAAAAAAATATAGCGGCGAAGCTTCTGTCTTAAGGCAAATCCTTGTCGAATAAACCAAATAACTATATGTTTCAAGATCAATCAACAAAAATGTTTGACATAAATCTTATTTTGCATAAAATAGCAATAAAGGAAGGTGATAAAATTGCTGAATTGGGTTGCGGTCATTTTGGCCACTTTGTTTTTCCTTTAGCTAAATTAACCGGCAAAACAGGAATCGTTTATGCCGTTGATATTTTACCCGATGTGTTGGATGAAATAAAAAAACGCGCTTATACCGAAAATTTGCCTCAAATAAAGCCTATTTGGAGCAATCTGGAAGTATTTAAAGGGGCAAAAATAGAATCATCGAGTGTTGACAGTGCTTTACTAATAAACGTTCTAAGTCAATCGGATAAAAAAATAGAAATTATTAGAGAAGCAGTCAGACTAATTAAACCTGGTGGCAAACTTTTAATTGTCGATTGGAAAAATAATGCCTTATTATTCGGTCCTAAACCAGAATATCGCTTAAAGCCTGAGGTTTTAAGACAAGTCGCTCCTAAATTAAATCTAACTATTATTGAAGAGTTTGAAGCCGGAATTCAATATCACGCCTTCCTCTTTAGAAAAATGTAACCTTATGTCAACTCTACTAAAACTATCTTTCTGGTTTAATTTGAGACCAGGAAGCATGAGCAATCTATTTCGTGATATTTTTATTGCTTTACTTATTATCCTAACCCTGGCCGCTGTCTATTTTTTTATGGTCAAAAAGAAAAAAGGACTATATCGCAATTTCTTTTCTAAAATTTATAATTTTTGTATTTCCAATGTTATCATCGGATTATTGCTCTTATTTTTTAATTATGAGATTGTTCCTTTCTTCTCAGCCTATTTCTGGTATTTAATTTGGTTTATTTCTTCAGTCTGGTGGTTTATTGTTATTATGTTAAATCTTAAAAAAATTGCTTCCCGTAAAAAAGAGCTGGCTCAAAAAGATGAAATAACAAAATATCTTCCATAATAATAAATTAATTTTAGTATCACAAAACCCCTCCTTTGTGAGGGGTTTTTATATGAAAAAAAATATACTAGGGGCTTGGGGTGAAATAATCGCTAAAAAATATCTAGAAAATAAAGGATATTCAATTTTAGAAGCTAATTGGCGAAATCATCACCGAGAAGTAGATATTATTGCTTGGCAAAAAAATAAACTTATTGGCATTGAGGTTAAAACTAGAAAAAACTATACCAATTTGGCTTGGACCATTCTTAAACCCGCCCAAGTACACCGGCTTCGTCTGGCTTTAAAAGCTTACTGTTCTCTTCATTATTTAGATTATAATCAATCACAACTTGATCTAATAACCATCAGGCCCAAAAATCATAAAACTATAGTTATTAGGCACCAACAGGATATTTAGTTATCCCCTTTCTAGTAATTTTTGTTTGTCTTGTTACTGGCAATATGCTAAAATAATGACATAAAATTATAAAAACATAAAAACTAGAAAGGTGGTGAATTATGAAAAAAATTGCTAAACATTTGTTATCTTTAGTCTTGGTAATGTCTGTTTTCGTTGTCCCAGCCTTAACTTCAGCAGCCGGCACTTTGCAGGTTACTGATTTAGGTACAAACGAAGTCAGCACCGGTATTGAATTAGGAGAAAAAAGCCCGATTGATACCGCTACTAGCTTAATAAATACTATAATGATCTTCTTAGGTCTTATTGCTGTTTGTATCATACTAGTTGGAGGCTTTAAATGGATGACTGCTATGGGCAGCGAAGACAAGATCGGAGAGGCAAAAAAATTGATGGCTGCCGGCGTTGTTGGTATTATCATCATCCTTTCCGCTTGGGGAATTGCTAAATACGTCCTTGAAAAAGCCGTCGATGTCACTAAGTAGTTAAGACTAATTATTTTTTGAAAATCGATTTTTAAAAAACGGTCCCTCATATATTATGGGGGTTACCGCCTTAAATCTAAATACTTTAGGTTTAGAGCAGTAAAAAAGATTATATGAATTTAATCAAAAAATTTCTCGCTATTTTGGTTCTTGGTTTTTCAATAGCCGGTGCTATTCCTGTTTTGGCTGCTGATGCCTCCTCTCTTTCAGGGCTAAACGCCACCGCCGAACAAGTTGATGCTTACAAAAGCCAAGTCAAAGATAGTGATGCTAGAGCAACTGTAATAACCAGGGTCGGCGATATTGTCGGCGTGGTTTTGTCTTTTATCGGAATTATCTTTCTTGTCTTAACTGTTTATGCTGGCATTTTATGGATGACGGCTCAGGGTAATAATGCCCAGGTAGAAAAAGCCAAAACTTTGCTTATTAATGCTATCATCGGTTTAATTGTAATAACGGCCGCTTATTCATTAACGATGTTTATTGGTGGACAATTGGTCAAATAAGATCCATATTATGAAAAAGAGAATATTAGTTATAACTTTGTTTAGCGTCTTATTTCTAGGAATTTTTGGCTCAGCAGCCAAAGCTGCTTATACCTTTAGAACTAGTAGTGGTGCTTACACCCTCGGAAAAGCTGCTGGTTTTGATGTCAGCTCAACCATTAAACCAGAATATTATGTTGGTTTAATCTTAACCATTGTCTTCTCCTTTGTTGGTTTGATCTTTTTTGGCTTAGCTCTTTTAGCTGGTATCAAATGGATGACCGCCAAAGGTAACACTGCTCAAGTAGAACAATCTAAAGTCACCTTGAATAATGCCATAATTGGTTTAATCATTTCTTTACTGGCATATGCTATTACCGTCTTTATCTTTAATTTATTTCAAAATAACACTGAAACAAAAACCGTGAAAGACCAATCGAGGATTGAATTAATTAATAATAAAACTTAAGCTTACCTTTAGACATGCTTAAAAAAACTAATATAATAAAATTTTTAATAGTATTTATATTTTTTGGTGGTTTTTTAAACATCCAGCCGCTTTTAGCTGCCGGCTTAAAAGACGGCTTTTCCGCTACCGGCACCGGAGAACTTAGTACTTTTGCTCAAGCTTCTGGTTATTCAACCCCACAAACCCCAGAATATTATGTTGGTTTAGTTTTAAATACTATTTTTGCTCTTTTAGGAATAATTGCTGTTTCTTTATTTTTTTATAGTGGTTTTACCTGGATGACCGCTAGGGGCAACGAAGAAAAGGTAACAAAAGCCAAAGAAAACTTTATTAATGCGATAATTGGCTTAATCATAATTATTGCCAGTTATGCCATCACAACTTTTATATTAAAAATATTTGTATAATATTATGGTAAAAAAAATAAAATCTTGGCTAAATATTCTGTCTTTAACTTTAATTTTAATTGTTCCTGGTTTAGTTTTTGCTACAACCACAAAAACGATTGATGATGATGCTTCGCCTCTAAACAGGCTTAATAGTGCCGCTGTTTCTTACGGTCCTTTTAGTAAAAATGCTGATGAAAATACTCTAACGACAACTTTAGGAACTTTAATTAATGTTGTCCTTAGTTTACTCGGTGTCATATTTATTTTTATCTTTATTATGGCCGGCTATGGTTGGATGACCGCTAAAGGCAACGAACAAGCCGTTGAAAAAGCAACTGCCTCGATGAAAAGAGCTATTATTGGCTTAATTATAGTTTTATCCTCATATGCCATTTGGACTTTCATAAAGACTACTTTTATCAAACAATTATGAAAAAATTTAAAAAATTACAAACTTTTATCTATTTAGTTATCGGTCAATTTTTAGTCGCTCCCGTTGTTTTTGGTGCCGGCAGTATTAAAACCACTGATCTTGATAAACAGGATGCCGCTTTAATGGGTGCCACCAATTTAGGCGGTAATACTGATTTAGCTACGATAATTTCAACACTTATCTCAGTAATCTTAGGATTTTTAGGAATTATATTCTTAGTTCTAACCATATCGGCCGGTTTTAAATGGATGACCTCCCAAGGCAATGAAGAAGAAATTAAAAAAGCCAAAGGGACTGTTAAAAATTCCATTATTGGTTTAGTAATCGTCATTGCCGCTTATGCTATAACCTATTCTGTCTTCAAATATCTGCCTTTTTCAAGTAATGGCAGCGGTACCACCGGTTCGATTGCCGGCTAAATTTAAAAAATACTTAAAGAAAAAGACTGTCATTTTGACAGTCTTTTTTATTTTAAAAGTCGCTCATAGTTTTAGCCGCAAACCAGTAAACTGATTGACCGTCAAAATGCTTTATCATTTCAGGATTAACCTGAAAATATCTTAGTCCACGATAATCACCGCAAACAATTAAAACCTGATAATTACCAGGAAGTAACGACCAAGATAATCGCTCTTTAGGATTAAGAGCAATAACTGTCGGCGGCAGACCCTTAACATCAACCCTGCTGATTGTAAATATTGCTATTTCATTTAGCCCGGTCTTGTAATTTACCAATAGCCCTTTAAATCCTTGGCTTTTAATTTCACCAGACTGTTGCGATATTTTTTCCGAAGTTTGATACATCAAACTCCGATAGCGTCTGGCGTATTCGCGCCGTGACATCTTTTGGGGGACATCAGCGCTAATTCCTTTACTGAGCTCTTTTTGAGAATAAATTTCATCACTAGACAAAGTTAAACTTTTTAAAACTAGCAAAGTCGAGTCTATCATCGACTTTTCTTTGTTGGTTATTCCTTTTTTGTCTTTTAGTTGTTCAAGTTTCTTGATTCTTGAGTCAAGATCTTGTCTAGCCTTTTGATATGTTTGTGCCTGAGCACCAAAACACATCAATAGCATGATTACAAATAATAATTTTTTCATTTTTCTTATATTTTTTTGTTAATGTTCTGTTTTTAGATTTAAAAAATCATATCATATTTATGAAAAATTGTCAATGACTTATCCACAAGCCAATCATTGACTTTAAAACAATCGTATGGTATAAATAAAGGTCGTCAAAAAATACCCTCAAGGTGTTTTTATTTACGGCTAAATAATAAACTTATGAAAAAACGTCTTCAAAAAATTGGAGAGGAAATTGTGCCTCTCAGTAGAAAGCAAAGTCTTCTTTTATTTTTGCTTATTGCTTGTGTTTTTCAATTTGTCTTATTCTATACACCAGCTTTAGCCGCCGAAACCGTTGCTAGTCAAGATAATCAAAATATGATTAGTCTCGGAAATGTGAACAAAAGCGCCAATATGGATATAAATGCGCAAAAGATTGTTGATAAATTAATAATTTCCGCTACTAGTACTACTAAAATCACCGTAGCCACTTCTACCGCCACCACAACGGCTGTAAAAGCGGTGAAAAAGGTTACTCCTGCCATAAAGGTAAAAAAGACCAGTGTCCATAAGATAACGGCTTATAATTCCAACGTTGGACAAACTGATAAATCCCCCTGTACTACGGCAACCGGCTTTAATGTCTGTAAACACGGTAAAGAGGACACCATTGCGGCCAACTTCTTAAAATTTGGCACTAAGGTTAAAATTCCTGATTTATTTGGTGATCGAGTTTTTGTAGTTCGCGATCGCATGAATGCTAAACATCCTAACCGGGTAGATATCTGGATGAAGGATTACTCTAGCGCGATAAAATTCGGCGTTAAAACAGCCAAAATACAAGTATTAGAGTAATTTTTAAATCAATTATACGTATTAAAAAATCCTCCTGATTTAGGAGGATTTTTTATTTAAGCAATAACTAATTAGAATAAAAATGATAAGAACCCGCGATTTTTACTAACCTCTTTTTTACCAATAGCAATGGTTGTCTTAATTATAGTGTCTGGTATTAAGGAAATACTATCAATACCACATTCCGCTAAAAATTCAGCAAAATCAGGAAAATCGCTCGGGCCTTGACCGCAAATTCCTACTTTTCGATGATTTTTTTTAGCCGCTTCAATTAATTTTTTTATCATAATTTTAACCGCCTCATTCTTTTCATTAGAGACACCCTCAACTACTAAAGTTCCGCCGGAATCACGATCAATCCCTAAAATCAATTGAGTCAAATCATTTGAACCAATAGAAAAACCATCAAAAATCTGACAAAATTTATCCGCTAAAATTATATTAGCGGGTATTTCCGCCATGACATAAACCTGCAGACCATTTTGACCCTTTTTTAAACCATTCTTGGCCATTATACTTAAAACTTTTCGCCCCTCTTCCACGGTTCGACAAAAAGGAACCATTATTTTTAAATTCTTAAGACCAAATTCGTCTCTTACCCTTTTAAGGGCCTGACATTCTAGTTCAAAAGCGGGCAAGAATTGTGGCGCATAATAACGACTAGCACCGCGCCAGCCAATCATTGGGTTAGATTCAACTGGTTCAAATTCCCGGCCACCAATCAAATTAGCATATTCGTTCGTTTTAAAATCAGACAAACGAACAATTACATCTTTAGGATAAAAGGCGGCCGTAATCATCGCCACCCCTTGAGCCAAACGATCAACAAAGTAATCCGATTTCTTCTTATAACCACTGGTTAGCTGATCTATTTTTTTCTTAGCCTCTTTGTCTTTTAAAGTATTATAGTTTAGTAAGGCTAGTGGGTGAATTTTAATATAATTATTAATAATAAACTCTAAGCGGGCTAAACCAACGCCATCATTAGGAATTTGGGAATAAGAAAAGGCTAAATCAGGTTCAGCAATATTCATCATTATTTTAGTTTTAGGCCTTTTAATATCCTTAATATTAGTTTTTTCTATTTTATAAGGAATTTTACCATCATAAATATAACCCTTGTCACCTTCGGCACAGGATACGGTAATATAAGAACTATTTTTAATCTTATTTGAACCATTATTAGTCCCGACTACACAAGGAATTCCTAATTCCCGAGAAACAATAGCGGCGTGACAGGTTCGGCCACCTTTATCGGTCACGATAGCCGAGGCGATTTTCATAATTGGTTCCCAATCAGGATCAGTCATATCAGTCACTAAAACTTGGCCTTTTTTAAAATTATTAATATCTTTGATATTCATAATTCGATTAGCCACCCCTTCACCAATCCGATCGCCAACACTTTGACCGCTAACTATTACCTTACCTTTATGATCAATCAAATATCGTTCTAGAACATTATGGTCTTTAACACTTTCAACCGTTTCCGGTCGAGCCTGTAAAATAAAAAGTTTTTTTAACTTACCATCATATCCCCACTCAATATCCATCGGCCGCTTATAATGTTCCTCAATAATCATCCCCCATTTAGCTAATTGCTTGATCTGATCATCGGTAATGGACTGTTTAACTTGATCACTAGCGGCAACTGGAATATTTTTAACTGGCGTTTTTCCTTTTGGATTGTAAATCAGGCGTAATGACTTTTTACCAATTGATCGGGAAATAATCGCCAGAGTCGGTTTAAAAACATAGAATTCATCCGGATTAACCCGACCTAAAACCATATTTTCTCCCAAACCATAAATTGAATTGATTAAAACAGCATTTCTAAAACCTGATTCAGTATCAATTGTAAACATCACCCCCGAAGAACCCAAATCAGAACGGACCATTTTTTGAACACCCACTGATAAGGCAATCGCAAAATGGTCAAAACCCTTATCCGCTCGATAAGAAATTGCTCGATCATTAAACAGGGAAGCAATACAGGCTCTAACTGCCTGAAGCAACGCTTTTTCACCAACAATATTTAAATAGCTTTCTTGCTGGCCGGCAAAAGAAGCGTTCGGTAAATCTTCAGCTGTCGCCGAAGACCGGACCGCTACATCTAAATTCTTAACTTTGTATTCCGCTGATAGTTTTTTATAGGCAATTAAAATTTCTTTTTTAAAATCATCCGGGAGCTCGGTTTCCATTATTAATTTTCGAATAGCTGCTCCAGCCGCCATCAAAGATTTTACATTCTTAGTATTTAAATCTTTTAAGATATCTTTTATTTTTTTCTTAAGTCCAGTACTTTCTAAAAAATAACGATAAGCATCGGCAGTGGTAGCAAAACCATTAGGAACATTAATACCTTTGCCTGTTAATTTATGATACATTTCTCCTAAAGAAGCATTTTTACCGCCAACTGACGGAACATCAAAAATGCTTAAATCTTTAAAGAATTTAACAAATGAAATTTTCTTCATAATTATTTTATTATTTATTATTATTTTATCTTATTATATCATAATCTTTACATTATATGAATAATCGGATAAGATAATAAACACGCGGACGTGGCGAAATTGGTAGACGCACTAGCCTTAGGAGCTAGCGGGGCAACTCTTGAGAGTTCGAGTCTCTCCGTCCGCACATGTTTTATTGGCTTCACAACTTTTATCCTCAGTCTGTCCTCTTTAAACTAGGACCGATTACTATTCATTGGTATGGTTTTTTTATTGTCCTAGGAATTATTAGCGCTCTCGCTATAATTTTATATTTAGCTAAACGATTTAAAATAGATTCGGAAAAAATCTGGGATTTAAGTTTTTATTTAGTGTTATTTGGCATAATCGGCGCCAGAATTTATGAAATATTTTTAGAATTTCCCTATTATTCGACCCACCCAGAACAAATGATTAAAATTTGGCAAGGTGGGCTCGCTATCCATGGCGCTATTATTGCTGGAATAATCACAATTTTTATTTTTGTCAAAAAAAATAAAATGTCCTTTTGGCCGTTAACGGCGATTATTACTCCCGGATTAGCCTTAGGGCAAGCAATCGGCCGTTTTGGTAACTGGTTTAATCAAGAATTATTTGGATTACCAACAAATCTTCCTTGGGGAATTCCCATCGCTATAGAAAATCGTCCTTTAGAATTTATTAGTAATCAATTTTTCCAACCAACTTTTTTATACGAAAGCTTGGGATCACTTACTATAGCAATTTTATTATTTATTTTGCTTTATAAAAAAAGAGATTGTCTAACCAATGGATCAGCGATGAGAATAACCGCTATTTATTTAGTTTTATATTCTGTTTTGCGTTTCAGTTTAGAATTTATCCGGATTGATTCGGCTCCCATTTTTTTAGGCTTACGTTGGCCGCAAGTTATTAGTCTGATATTAATCGCTATTGCTTTTATAATTTATAGAAAATCTTACCATGCTTAAAAAATTCTTCCAAAAAAAATCAAATATCGGTCTGCTAATTTTATATGGTATGACCTTTTTTTTAGCTTTAGCCAGTGCTTTACCGGCCTATGTTCAGTCTAGTTACATTGAAAGCTTTGTTGGTTTATCAGCGGTTAACTGGTTTTTTATTACTGCTAATTTAGTATCGATAATAATGACCCTAGTCTTTCCTTCCTTGATAAAAAAAATTGGCAATTATTTAACAACTGGGTTTATTGTCTCTTTGTTTATTATATCTTTAATTGGTTTAGGGGTGGTTAATACTCCTTATCTGATTTTTTTGTTCTTTATCATCATGCAGGTAACTGCTAATCTGATTTTGATAAACATGGATATCTTTATTGAAAACTTTTCTAAAGATTCTTCCACTGGAGAAACCCGCACTATTTACTTCACTATTATAAATCTTGCCTGGATATTATCTCCTAGTTTATCTGCTTGGTTGATAAACCTAAGCGGCTATTATGGAGTATTTTTAGCTTCAGCTATTTTATTAATCCCTTTTTTATTAATTTTATTTGTGAGTCAACACCGGATAAACGGACACTTTGATTATAAAAAAACTTCTGTCAAAAAAACAATAATTGCCATGTCTAAAGATAGCAATCTAAAAAATATTTTTTGGCTAGCCATGTTACTTAATGTATTCTATAACGCCACTACTGTTTTTATTCCAATTTACCTTAATCGCGTTATCGGTTTTTCCTGGACCGAACTTGGTTTAATTTTTTCCTTGATGCTTATTCCTTTTTTAATTGTAGAAATTCCCGCTGGAATAATCTCTGATAAGTATCTAGGGGAAAAAGAAATGTTTTATGTCGGTTATTTAATTATGATTTTATGTTTGGTTTTGTTTTTTACCACCACTTCACATAATCTTTGGTTTTGGGCAGGGTTATTATTTGCAAGTCGGGTCGGGGCCGCTCTGGTTGAAGCCATGCGCGAATCTTATTTCTTTAAAAAAGTAAATGCTGGCGATATTAATAAAATTAATATATTTCGCATTGCTATTCCTCTGGGATATATAATTGGGTCAATTATTTCTCTAATTACTTTGGTGTTTTTACCAATTTCTTATATATTTCCGATTACCGCCATTTTTATCTGTTCCGCTTTTTTCTCCTTGTTTTTTATAAAAGACACCAAATAATCCAGTTGGCTGGTTGACTGGGCTTAAAATTTCGATTATTATAATGATACGCGGGTATCGTATAATGGTTTTTATATCAGCCTTCCAAGCTGAGGATGGGGGTTCGATTCCCCCTACCCGCTCACTAAATAAGGCCCTTTATGGGTCTTTTTTGTTTGCTAAAAAAACCAGATGTGCCATAATTGTAAAATAAGCTTTTTTATATGAAATATTTATTTTTTGTTCAATCTGATGGCCGAGGACACTTAACTCAGGCTTTGTCATTAGCCGAAGAACTTCGTCAAAAAGGACACGAGATTGTCGCTGTTATCTTAAATGATAATCCTACCAGAGTAATCCCAGATTTTTTTAAAGACGGAATAAAAGCTCCTTTATATTTTATTAAAAGTCCTTATTTTTTAATAAACAAAGATGGTACCGGTATAAATCTTCATAAAAGTATTTTTTTTAATGTATTTAGACTAAAAACTTATTTAAAAAGTTTAAAAACGATTGATAACCTTTGTCATAAATACCAGCCCGATGTGGTTATTAATTTTTTTGAACCACTCGCCGGTCTTTATAATATATTTTATCAATTCAAAATTCCTTTCTTTTCTGTCGGTCATCAATTTTTTGTAGAACATCCCGCTTTTAAAAAACCGGCTGGTCATTTTAAAGATTATCGCTACTTCGTTTTTTATAATCATTTAACTTCTTATGGATCAACCGCTATTATGGCCTTATCATTTACTGCAGAACCTGATTGCCCGGAAAAAAAGATTGTTGTCTGTCCACCGTTAATCCGCTTTGATGTTAAAAATCTGACTCCTAAATGTGATAATTTTATTTTGTCTTACATTTTAAATTATGGTTGTTGTGAAGAAATAAAAAATTGGGCTATTTTACATCCAGAGCAAAAAGTAGAAGCTTTTTGGGATAAAAAAGACGAATCCGAAACTAAATCTTTTGGATCAAACCTGGTATTTTATCCTATCAGCGGTCAAAGATTTCTAGATTTATTACAAAATTGTTCGACTTATATAACTACTGGCGGTTTTGATTCTATTTCGGAGGCCGCTTATCTCCAAAAAAATATTTTAATGGTACCAACTAAAAATCATTATGAACAATTATGTAATGCCTACGACGCTACTCGAGCTAAATTAGCAGTTTTTGATTCCTTTTTTAATATTGATTTAGCTATTTCTGAACAAAAAACCCGTTCGGCAGAACCAGAACGGATTTTTAAAAATTGGGTGGATAATAATTCAAAAAAAATAGTTGATTTTGTTACTTTAGAAAAATCAATTAAATAGCGTCTTTCCAATTTCCCAATATTCTGGATTACCATACAATTTTTGCCAGTACCACCATTCAACCCCCCAAACATAAATCTGCTTAAAATTTACATTGATAGCATATTGGATATTAGCTTTAAACTGATCAATACTCATTGATTGATTAATTTGATCTTTAGTTAAATAAGCCATGCTTCCTCGGTCTACCCAAGGTTCCGTTTGAAGTTCTATTATTAAGGCTTTGTCCGGATTAATACCGGCTGATTTAGCCTTTAGACGATAATAATCGGATGACCAAAAATATTTAACATAACCAATTATACTATTGTAAACCACTCGATACATTGTGGTCCCAAAGATATCACCAGTCTTGGCTTCATTTTTCCAACTGCTAAGTTCTCCAGACCCAGTAATAATTATTGGTCGTGAATCTAAAGATCTAACTAAAGCAACTTCTTCTTGTAAAAAATTCTTATCAAGTTTTGGACAAACACCAAAAGTTGATAAAAAAGCTTCATTTTCTACTTGCCAGTTAATGACATGGGGATTATCTTTATAACGTAAAACAATTGTCTTTATTAATTTCAAAAGTTTAGCATCAGTTTCTGATTTGGTATCTTTGTTGGTCCAAGCTGGACTATGACATTCCGGCCACCGTGGCTGACGACGACCAACGGTAATTATAATTTTAGTATCGCGATTACTGGCTTGATTCACCATATAATCAAGATCGGTAAAATCATAAGTGCCTTCAGTTTTTTCAATTTCTTCCCAATAAGCCGGTAAACGAAGATATCTTACTTTAAGATCATCCAACATTGCAATATAAGCTTCTTTCCAGTCTAATTTTAAATCATCACAAAATTCTTTAGAAAAAGTAGCGCCAAATTCACCAGAACGATGTTCTAAATCAATCTTTGCCGGATAATTATTTAAAACTTTTACCGCTAAGCCTAAATAGACTAATAGGGCCGCTAAAATAGAACCCAAAACCCAAAAAATTATTTTTGTTCTTTTTTTCATACAATTAAACATAAAGGGCTATCAAATATAAACCAATGCTAATAGATATTAGGGCGCTTATTTTTTGAATCAGAACACGCCCAGAAAATTTTTCTTTAAATTCCTTAAAGAAGAACCCAAGAAAAAAAGAAAAAAACATCATAATAGCATACTGGACACCTTGCAAGGCTGTGACTAAAGCAACTGGACCTAAAAAAATCGCGTAATTTTGTAAGATAAAACTAATTGACCCCAATGCTTGATTAAATAAAAATAAAAAAATATTTTTATTTTTTTTCTTCCGACTATTATTACTTTTAAAACTAGCCAGTATCTCCCGGCGGCTTTTACCATTAATTAAAAAAAATAAAACCGTTAGGATAGCGCCCAATCTCACCCAAATAAAAGCACTAGCAAAATTTTGTTGGCTATAAACAAATTTAGTTGCCGAAAAAAACACGGCGTAAAAAAAAGAAGCTAGTAAAACCAAAATAAACGAATTTTTTTTATAATCATCTGTCTTAAAACTAAGCCAAATTTTTTCCCAAAAAGAATGTTGTTCTTTTAAAAAAGCAATTAAAAATATACCGATTAACAAAAATAATAAACCAATTAATTGGCCTGGTACAAATTTATTGTTTAAAAATATCCAGCCAATAATAGTCGAAAATATTGGAATTAAGCCACCAATTAAAACAACAGTACGAGTTGCCTTATCTCTCCTTAAAGCTTCATAAAGAAAATATAAAGCACCAACAAATAAAGTACCGGTCAATAAATTTTCTATTAAAATTTTCGGTCCCGGATAATTAAGAAACCAAGGCGCTCCTAAAAATACTAGCCCCCCTAAAAGACAAACTGAAAAAGTATAGGCTTTACTGCTTTTTAAAATATTATCAATTAAAAACTTATCAGTCAGATTAACAATGGCCAACAAAAAATAAGATAAAATAGCAATTACAAACCAAGACATAAATTACTTATTAAAGAGTTTTTCAATATTGTAAGTTCCCATTACTTCAGCATTTAAAAATCCGTTCATAGCCGCTCTGGCCAAACGGCCCGACTCTAATAAATCAGGCAACCATTCATTAACAGCTTCGGGATCATAAGAATCAATACCGGCACCAACGCTAAGTAACCATTCATGATTAAAGTCTTCTTGAGAACCAACTGGTTGTGACATAATGATTGGCAAACCTAAAGCGCAATAAAATGATAGTTCTGACGGTTTAGTCCAAAGGATATCGCTGTTGCGAAGAATTTGATTAAATTTTTTAAAATAACCAACCTTATCCTGATCAAATATAATAGAAACATTAACATTATTATCTAGTCCCAAATCTTTTAAACCTTCAATAAAATAATCCCTAATTTCAGGACGACTTCCCGCCACTAAATTAACCGCTAAGTTACCGGCCACAATCATTTCTTTTAAATTTCTAACAATAACTAAACCGATTTCCTTTTGCGCACCAGCGCCACCGACCGCATAAGTAATAGTTAAAGGACGGTCAATCTTGGTTTCCGGCAAATACTCTTTTACCAAAGCTGAATATTTCTCAAAATAAGTTCCTCGAGTATCTAGCCTGTTAAGTCTAGTGGCCAGATCAGCTTTTAAAAGTTCTTTATTTTCCCCGATATTTTCTTTTGGCAAAGGAAATCCGGTAACTATCAGATTTTTTTCTTTAACACCATACATCATAAAACGCTCTTTAACTTTTTCACTGGGCAGCAAATAGATAACTCTAGTATTATCAGAATCAATGTTGGCCCAGGCTCGAGAAGCATCAGTATCACAAATAACACAATAAATATTGCCTTTAAATTTATGAGCTTCGGCAAAATAAGCCGCCACGAAAAAAGTAGTTAAAAAAGGTAAATTAGTTAAATTTAATTTTTCAACTAAATCTTTGCCTAGTCCTTTATCAACCACTTTGTAAAAAAATTTTTCTTGTGTCGTTGGTTTTGATAAGTCTCTTTTAGGATAAAAAGGATCGATTTTTTGAAAAGAGTCCATTATTGAAAAAACTAAAGGACCAAGCAAAGGGATTTTTTTTAACCGAGAAATTTGCTCATAAGATTTGGTACTGTTTTCCCAATATTTTTCTTCCCATTCAGGAATACCTGAATAATTATTAATAGAAACAATTTTATTTCCTAAAGCAATATCAAGTAAAGGATAGGCAGCCCGGAAATGGCCATAGCCCATATCAGCGGCGACCAAATTTATTTTAGCTTCACTCATAAAAAATAGTTAAGATTATTAACATTATATCAAAAAAACTAACTTTTAAAAAATTAGTACTGATTTTTAGCGTTTAGAGAGCTGTCTTTACTTTGTAAATATTTATAAGCAGCTAGCGCGGCAATAGTCGCCTGACCAGTAGCAATAGTAATTTGTTTAAATTCGCTAGCATTAGTAACGTCTCCGGCGGCAAATAAACCAGGGGTTTTGGTTTCCATTCTAGAATTAACTATTAGCTGCATTCTCTCATCACGATCAATAAAGTTAGTTACTAAATCAGTATGAGCAATCCGTCCTATTTCAATAAATACCCCGTCAACCATTATTTCTTCATCTTTACCAGTATCCTTGTCGGTATATATTATTTTTTCCACTTTTTTATCACCTTTAATTTCTTTAACTTTGGTGTCCTTTAAGATTTTAATATTGGATCTATTTTCTACTTGAGTAACTAAATCATCAAAAGCTTTAAATTCTTTACTACGATGTATTAAATAAACCTGATTAGCAATTTTTGATAAAACTTCCGCGGCATCAAAAGCGGCATTTCCGCCACCAATAACAGCCACTGTTTTTCCTCTATATAAAGGGCCATCGCAATTAGCACAATAAGAAACTCCTTTACCAGCAAATTCAATCTCACCAGCAACCGCTAAGCGGCGTGGTGACAGCCCCATGGCCACAATAACCGTTTTAGCTAAAAATTCTTCCTTATTAGTTAAGACTTTAAAGGTATCATCATTCAGTTTTTCAATTACTTTTACCTCAGCTTCTTTTAATTCCGCTCCAAAAGAAATTGCTTGATCTCGAAAACGTTCAATAAAATCATAATTTTGAATATTCTTAAAACCAGGATAATTTTCAATTTCTCCCGCCCAAATCACTTGACCGCCAACTTCTTGGCCAATAATCAAGGTTTTTAACTCTCTTCGAGTAGCAAAAATAGCAGCCGTAAAACCAGCCGGGCCGGCACCAATAATAATTGTGTCGTATATCATAATTTTTAAATTTTACATTAATTAAGTTTCTTTAATTATACGTTTTTTAGGGATATTTAGCAATCATCAAGATAATCTGTAATTTTTAATAAATTTAGCTAATATTAAAATAAATTAGTAATATATTGGTAATTGTTCCTCAAAGAACATCAATTTTATTTTAAATTTATCCCTAGTTTTTATCTTTTATTTTATTAACTTCATTTTTATAAATTAATCTTTTTTATTTCTTTTATTGTCTTAATTTTGGTGTTCCTTAAGGAACATTAAAAAATTATCTAATTATTTTCTTATTTATGTTCCTTAAAGAACAATTTTGTCCACATTAGTCTTGACAAATAAAAAATGAATCTAACAAGATTCATTTTTAAGGCAATTTTTGGGTGGACCATAAGGGACTCGGACCCTTGACCTCTTCCATGCCATGGAAGCACTCTAGCCAACTGAGCTAATGGCCCTTACTCCAATATATTAACTTATTTAAAATATTAGTCAACAACCAATTGTGTCCTTGCCAGGAATCGAACCTGGATTTAGAACTTAGGAGATTCTCGTTTTATCCATTAAACTACAAGGACTTAAAAACTTATTTATATACTATATTTTCTTTAACACTTTAAGTCAAATCTTTGACAAAATTTAGTCAATACCATACAATAAAATCGTAGATTTACTCTTATTTTATAATCTCTTTGATTAAAATTCAAAAAGATTCTTAAAACTATGTTCAACAAAGACAACAAGCCGGAAAAATTCAAAGATGCCGAAACTATTATTGGCGCCTCCATTAAAGTTAAAGGCAATTTTCACGGCCAAGGAAACATTGTGATAGAAGGGCAATTAGAAGGAAGTCTAAAAACTGAGGCTAATCTTTTTGTTGGCGAAAAAGCTAAAATAGTAGCCAATATAGAGGCTGATGACGCTATTATTAACGGGGAAATTAGAGGATCATTAAAAATTCATCAATATTTAGCCCTTGGTCCTAATGCTAAAATAATTGGTGATATTAGTTATTCGGAAATTTCCATCGAAAAGGGCGCCATTATAAATGGCCAGGTTATCTACGTTTCTAATAACAATAAGGTCACTCGTAAGATATCCGAAGAAAATACTTCCGAAAATGAAATAAAAAATGAATAATCGTATATATAAACTATAAAAAGTCTATATATTTGGGTTAAATGTATGAATATTTATATATACGATGATTATTTGAATAAAAGCAAATACAACCGGATTTTAAATCGGGTAGAGATTCGTTTAACCGATTTAGGATTAAATGGTAAAATAATTAGACTTGGTGCTATTAAAAATATTCGCGATGTTATTCAAAATGAAATAAAAAATGGCGCTAAAACAATTGTCGCTGTCGGAAATAATCAAACCGTAAACAAAGTAATTGGCTCTGTTATTGATAATGAATTATATGGTTTTTTCCAAAAAAATATTTTATTTTCCATTATTCCTATCGGTGAAGATAATTCAATTGCCAACTCCTTAGGAATAAAAAAAGAAGAAGAGGCTTGCAATATATTACTGGCTCGTCGAGTTAAAAAAATTGATATTGGAATTGTTAATAATTATTATTTTTTAAATAAAGCCACTATTCCTAGTCAAGAATCGATTTTAGAAATAGATGGAGAGTACACTTTAGAACCTCAAGAAAAAGGAATTATTGATATTTTTAACTTAAAAAGTTCCGCTAATGATGATAAATTATTAAAAGTAAATCCAATAGACGGAAAGCTGGATGTTTATATTAAAGACAAAAACAAAGATTTAACTTTTGTTTCCGCTAGCAAATTAAAAATAACTAATTCAAAGTTTCCTTTAGTTTTGGATGATATAATAGAAATTAAAACACCCGCCGACATAAATGTAGTTTCTGGAAAATTAAATGTTATTGTTGGTAAAGATCGGAGTTTTGAATAATAAATTATTGTAACAAAAAACGGGGTTATCTAAACCCTGTTTTTTTTATGTAAGTAAGTATTTATTTAATTATTTCTCCTTCTATCGGCCCTGGGATATTTTTATTTTTCTTTAGTTTTAAAACTAAAAATTGTTGTAATACTGTTAAGGCGGTAAACATAAACCAATAAAGAGTTAGCCCCCCTGGCAATGATATACCCATAATGACTGTAACTGCCGGAAAAATATAGGTCATTTGCTTATTCATGATATCAGTCATGTTCTCCTCATTTTTTTGGCTATTATTAGCATTTTTATTCTTTGCTAACATCATTTTACTTTGAATAAACTGAGCAATGCCGGCTAATACTGCTAGATAAATTACCGGTTTACTTAAATCCATAAACCCAAATGACATGGTCTGAAAAGCCACCGACTTAGGCATAAAGAAATAAACTAGATTTAAATCAGAGGTAAGGCCATTTCTTAAAACCCTAAAAACAGCAAACAAAAACGGCAATTGAATAAGTAGTGGCAAGCAAGAAGCAAAAGGGTTTATATGATGCTCTTTGTATAAATTCATTGTCGCTGTTCCCAGTTCAGCTTTATTATCGGCGTATTTTTTCTTAAGCTCATCTATCTTAGGTTGGATGGCTTGTAATTCGGTTTGAGATTTAATTGATTTTTGAGATAGCGGCCATAAAGCTAGCTTGATAATAATGGTCAGTAAAATTATTGCCACCCCAAAATCAGCCGTATTGTTATACAAAAATACCAAAACGTTTAAAATTGGCTGATAGCAAATTATTTGATAAAGATAGTACATAAATAATCGTTAATTTATTAGAGCAGAGGATCATTTCCGCCTTTGTTCCACGGATTACATCTTAGGATCCGCCAAATTGTTTTTATTCCGCCTTTTATTATACCATACTTTTTTATTGCCTCTAAACCGTATTCCGAACAAGTAGGATTAAATCGGCAAAAACCGTGAGGATAAAATATTTTTAACGGACCATGATCAAATGATAATGTTTTTTGGTAAAACTTTATTAAACCAATAGCTATTTTACTAAAAAATGAATCGACAAAATTTTTCATAAATAAAATTGAAGTCCTATATCAACTATAGAACTTCAACTTATTAAAAATATTCTTTATTTCTGTCTTAATATCCTGATAATTACTATTAATTATTGCTGGCATAACTATAACAACACAATCATATCCTTTCTTTAGTTGAAAATTATCTTGCCCAATAATTTCCCTTATTCTTCTTTTATAAAGATTGCGAATAACGGCCAACTTACTTACTTTGGTGCTAAGCAAAATTCCAAAACGATTAATGTCTAATTGGTTTTTTCTAATTTTTATCCCAAGTAATTTACCATAAGCAGATTTACCCTCTTTAAAAACTTGATCAAATTCCTTATTTTTTTTTAATCGGCTTTTTTTTGCCAACATTAAATTAAAAAGTTTATTATTTTGATAAAACTTTTCTACCTTTATCGCGTCTTCTTTTTAAGACTGCTCGGCCATCTTCGGTTTCCATTCTGTGTAAAAAACCATGTTTTTCACTGGCTCTTTTTTTATTCGGTTGATATGTTCTTTTCGGCATAATCTAAACATTATAATTTTTAAATTTTAAGTTAAATATACTCTAACACTTTTATTTTTAAAGGTCAATAATCACTAGATCTTTCTTAATTTAAAGTTATCAACAAGTTACTAACATATTATAAACAGTAATCGCTTGTTATAAGAAAATTTATCAAATATAATAGAAACATAACAAAAACAAATTCTATGCCCTACGAACAAATTTGGCAATCAGCCTTAGGTGAAATTGAAATTAGCCTATCGAGAGCTAATTTTATTACTTGGTTTAAAAATACTTTTATTTCATCCATTGAAAATGGCCAAGTCATTGTTTGTGTCCCTAACGCTTTTATTAAAAAATGGTTAGAAGAAAAATATCACAAAAATATTCAAAGCGCTTTAGAAAATGTTTTAAAACAAAAAGTTAGTATCATATATAAAGTAGAAATTAAAAAAACTACCGGACAAACTGTTATAAATGAACCAATAAAAAATTCAGTTGCATCATTAGAAACCACTAAGCAAAAAACTATTGATTCTGCTGAAAAAAATGATTCAATTACCGCTATTAAAAATGGCAATTATAATAAATTTGGTCTTAATTCCCGTTATGTTTTCGATAATTTTATTGTTGGAAAAAATAATGAATTAGCTTATGCCGCTTGTTGGGCCGTTGTTAACAATCTAGGTAAGGCTTATAATCCTTTATTTATTTATGGTGGTGTTGGTTTAGGAAAAACTCATCTATTACAAGCTATTGGTAATGAAGTTTCTAAAAAAACTGATCGTATTCTTTATACAACTTCGGAAAAATTTACTAATAATTATATTCAAGCGGTTCATTCCGGAAAAGCTAAAGAATTTAAAAATTTATATCGTAATGTTGATTTGTTTTTAATTGATGATGTTCAGTTTATGGGCGGTAAAGATGGTACTCAACAAGAATTTTTTCACACTTTTAATGAATTACAACAGGGTGATAAACAAATTGTTTTAACTTCCGATAGACCACCAAAATCATTACCCGCAATTGAAGCTCGTTTAATATCCCGCTTTGAATCGGGTATGGTTGCTGATGTTGGTAAGCCTGATATGGAAACTAAAATTGCTATTTTAGAAAAAAAATCTTTAGAAAAAGGTTTTCCTCTTAGTTCAGAAATTTTAACTTTACTTGCTAAAAGCGTCCAAAATAATATTAGGGAATTAGAGGGAATCTTAAATAAAATAATTGCCGTTCATCAAATAAAGAATATTCCGGTTACTGAAAAAAGTGTTAAAGAAATTTTATCAGATTTTGTCGCCAATACCCAAACAAAATCTTTATCCAATAAGGAAGTAATTGACGCTGTCTGCCAATTTTATGATATTAGTACTAAAGATTTAATTGGTAACAGCCGTAAAAAAGAATTAGTTTGGCCAAGACAAATTGCTATCTATATAATGCGAGAAGAAATTAAAACTTCTTATCCGAGTATCGGACATGAAATGGGGGGGCGTGATCACACTACCGCTATGCACGCTTATAATAAAATAAGTAAAGAAATTAACGAAAATGAAAATGAAAAAGTAAAGCAAGAAATTGCCTCCATTAAACAGCTTTTTATCAACTTATAGTAGAATAAACTGTTGATAACCAGTTAATAATATTAACAATTAAGGGGACAGTCTTGTGGATGAATATTTGATAAAATGTTCATAAAAAAATTTATTTTTTCTTGTTAACTTTTATCACCCATTTATCACACAAGAAGTTAATAACTAATCAACAACAAATATTTCAATTTAAGAGCTACTAAAAGCCAAATAACAGTGATCAGCTAATTTTATCCACTACCTTATTATTGTTATTATTTATAAATATATTAAAATAATATAATATATGAAATTAATCAGCGTCCAAGAAAATTTAAAAAAAGGACTTTTAATAGTTAGTCACGGAACCGGAAAAAATATAAATTTACCAATACTTAATAATATATTAATTAAGGCTCATCAAAATACAATTGAATTGATTAGTACTAATTTAGAAATTGGAATTATTAACAAGTTAAGGGGAAAAGTTGAGGAGGACGGAGAATTTACGGTTGATGCTAAAATAATTACTGAATACGTAAATTTATTGCCTAGTGAAAATGTTTTAATGGAAGAAATTGATGGTGAATTAAAAATCGAATGTGATAATTATAAAACAAAAATAAAGGGTGAATCAGCTAAGGAATTTCCTTTAATTCCCAGTGTTCCTCAGGACAATTATTATTCTTGTAGTGCAGTTGATTTTAAAAAGGCTTTAAATAGTGTTGTTTTTGCAGTTTCTAATAGTGAGAATCGGATTGAACTTTCTGGGGTATTCTTTAATTTTGAAGATAATAAATTAATTTTAGTATCAACCGACAGTTATCGTTTAGCAGAAAAATCAATTTCAGTAAGTACTCATAGTTTAAATGATCAAAAATTAATTGTTCCGGCCAGAACTGTTCAAGAACTTTTAAGAATTTTAAGTAATTATAATAATGAAGATTTAGATTTTGAACAAAAAGGAGAAGTAAAAATTGCTATTTCCGATAATCAAATATTATTTATTATTGATTCAGTAGAACTTGTTTCACGTTTAATAAATGGTCAATATCCGGACTATAAACAAATTATTCCCGATAAAAGTAAGACTAATGTAATTGTTAATCGACAAAATTTATTAAGAGCGGTAAAAGCAGTCGCTATTTTTTCTAAGACCGGAATTAATGATATAAGCTTAGAATTTAAAAATAAAAAAATTATTATTTCTGCTTCATCTGGACAAAGTGGTGAAAGTCGAGTTGATATTGATGCGGATATATCTGGAGTTGATAATGAGGTCACAATTAATTATCGTTATTTAATTGATGGTTTAAACAATATAAATAGTGATAAAATTAAATTAAAGGTAGTTAGTAATAATACCCCTTGTATTTTAACAGCCGATACTGATGATGATTATCTTTATATAGTAATGCCAATCAGACAATAAACTAATATCAAAAATTAAAAAACCGCCTATATTAATAAGCGGTTTTTTAATTAGTTAATCAACTATTTTTTTATATTTTCTAGAGTCGAGCTGTTAATTTCTGGAGTAGTTGTTGTTGTTATTATTATTGATTCTTCAGTTGAAGTGGCGGTTGAAGTGGCGGTTGAAGAAGCAATTGTTGTTGGATAAGTTTGAGTTGTTATAGTGGTACCTTGTTTATTTTTTTTAGCCCAATTTATAACCGCCGATTCCCAATTATTAAATTGTGGATCAGAGGCCGGATTGGTTGGTGCTTGACCTAAAGGATTATCTTTATCAATATAATATAAAATACAATGGTTATTATAGATATTTTTAGTTTCAACAAATTCGGTCGGGGTATTATTACTAGCAACCATTCCCGTTCTTTTATCAATCAGTTGTGATTGCAAAACCGGCAGATAACCGTTAATAATAGCTTTACTACTAGGAGTTTTATCTGGTTCTTTAAAAGTTTCAACCGGCGTACCGCTTAGGACTCTAGCCATAAATGCCTTCCAAACTGGAGCGGCTACGATACTGCCATCAGAACCACTACTCATTT
>Ga0172381_10001531_pt1 | contig 26952 bp, 24 predicted proteins | sample Leawel6488metaG_FD_119754 | JGI IMG/M metagenome (GOLD analysis project Ga0172381, IMG submission 119754) | Leachate microbial communities from a municipal landfill in Southern Ontario, Canada - Leachate well 64-88 metaG | ecosystem: Engineered > Solid waste > Landfill > Unclassified | place... | reverse complement strand
ATTCGGAAGGATCAACAATTTTCCGGGCGGCTTTTCCGATAATTTCATCCAGCGATTGGATATTCCGTTCGAGCATAAAATCGCTGAGTCCTTCCATCATATCTTCAACAATCCGGTAGCCATATCTTAAAATTCCGGTGGTAACCTGTAGGTTGGTTGCGCCAAGCAACAAAAAATGCAGCGCATCAATCCATGTTTCTATCCCGCCAATGGCGCTGACAGGCAAACTCAACTCTTTGGAATTGTATAGTTCAGATACAAAACGCATGGCTACCGGTTTAACCGACGGACCCGAAAATCCTGTTGCGGCCGAATGTCCGTGAATGTTTGGCAGTGGCGTAAAATTGTTGATATCAATATCGCTTATTGCCTTGATGGTATTGATGGCAGAAATAGCATCGGCGCCGCCACTTTTTGCAGCTAAGGCAACCGGAACCATATCAGTTATATTCGGTGTCATCTTTGCCATTACCGGCAGTTTGGTTGCCTTCTTCACTACTTCGGTAAAGGCGGCAACGGCATGGAAATCCTGACCAACTCTATGTCCGGCAAACTTATGCGCCATTTGCGGACACGAAAAATTCAGTTCCAGCATATCGGCGCCGGCATCTTCCGACATCTTTGCCAATTCAGTCCAATCTTCATCCGAATAGCCCATAATACTCGAAATTAACACCTTTTTAGGATAATTTTTTTTGAGCCAGGCAATATCTTTGAGATTGTCCCTGATGGGTCTGTCGGTAATTTGTTCGGCGTTCTGCAAGCCAACAAATCTTTTATCGTTATAATTATAGGCGTTCAGTCGTGGTGAAGGGACAACGACTTTAAAACTCTTTTCAAGTCCCAGCGTTTTGTAAACAATTCCGCCCCAGCCCGCATCATAAGCTCTTGCGCACATTTCGGCATGGTAGCCCACAGGGGAGGAGGAAAGACAAAACGGATTTTCGAACCTGATACCACAAAAATTGATACTTAAATCTGCCCTGGATTTCATTGGCTGTTCCTCCTGTTTTTTAAATAATTATCAATGCTTTCGGCAGTCTTTTTTCCTTCGCCGACAGCTTGTACCACCGTGGCGCCACCGTTTGCCACATCGCCGCATGCAAAAATGCCGGAGATGTTGGTTTCAAAATTTTCGTTTACATCAACGGTTCCTTTTCCTTTTGTTTTGAGGTTTTTGGCAAAGTTTACCACCTCGTAGCCGGGTTTTGTTCCGATAGCCTGAACCACCAGATCAATATTGATAGAGAACTCCGTTCCGCTTATCCGACGGGCATTCCGGGGTGTAAAATTTTCGGGTTCAATCCAGTCAATTTCCATTCCGGTCAATCCGGTTATTGTTTTTTCTTTTGCAGTGATGCCGGTTATTTGGGAGCCAGATTTAAAAATGATGTTCATGATGCGAGCCAGATTGATTTCTTCCCTGTCGGCCGGCAGTTCATCCAGATGTTCGAGCGAAACGAGATATACCTTTTTGGCGCCGGCGGCTTTTGCCGAAACAGCAGAATCAATGGCGACACTTCCGCCACCAATCACAGCTACATTTTTATCTTTCAGAGCTATACTTTTATTATCCGTTTTGATCTGCCGGAGAAACGAAATGTAATCAACGGCATTTGAGAAACCATCAAACAGATCCAGTTTAAAAGCCACGGAAAGTCCGGAACTGAGAACAACTGCATCATAGCCTTTTGCCAGCAGGTTTATCGCCGCCTCGTTTGTGTTGACGGCAGATTTGTACTTTATTTCAACACCCTGGCTAAGCAGATTTTTAACATCATAAGCCAGCGCTTCTCCGGGCAACCTGAACTCAGGGATGTTCCATCTGGGTACTCCGCCGGCATTGTCTTCCCGCTCAAATATAGTAACATCATAATTCCTTTTTGCCAATGCCGAAGCGCAGCCCATGCCAGCCGGACCGCCACCGATGACGGCTATCCTGCCTTTGGTTTTCAAACTTTTATCCAATGGTTCTATGGTAAACTTTTTCCCGTATTCCGAAGCAAAGCGTTGCAACCCGCTGATGTTGATCGGATTTTCCAGCGCTTTGATACTGCATTCCTTTTCACATAGTTTTTCGATCGGACAAACAAAGGCGCAAACACTTCCGAGAATGTTGTTATTTCTTATGGTTCGGGCAGCACCTTTGTAATTATAAAATTTTATCTGCCGGATAAATTTTGCCGGATCGGTACCGGCCGGGCATCCTGCACTGCAGGGAGCATCAAAGCAAAGCAAACACCGGTTCGATTCCTTTATGGCCGCTTGCAGGCTTAACGATTCGCGCATGCTTTTGAATTGTTCGATTTTAACATGATCAATGGGTTGTTTCATGTCTTTTTGCGTTTAATTATAATTGGTCAATCGTTTGTAAAACTAATATAATTTTGTTAAAAATCTTTCCAAAGATAATTATTTTTAAAAACTCTCGTATATTGCACTCCATTTTTCAGATTTATCAGAAATTCACTAAGCTAAAGGAGGATTGCCCATGCCCAATCGTATTGTAGGTATTAACGAAAAGTTACCGTTTTTTGAGAGTTTGCCACTCAGTTTCCAGCATCTTACCGCCATGTTTGGAGCCACCATTCTGGTTCCGATCCTGCTGGGTATTAATCCTGCTATTGCATTGCTGATGAATGGAATCGGCACTTTAATCTATTCGTGGGTTACAAAAGGAGGAATTCCCGCTTATCTGGGTTCGAGTTTCGCTTTTATTGCTCCTTCGCTGCTAATCATCTCCACACTTGGCGGTTTCAGCCATGCTCAATCGGGTTTTATCTTTTTCGGATTGTTTTTCATTGTCATTTCTTTGATCGTAAAACGATACGGCATACGATGGATTGATGTGGTTATGCCTCCGGCCGTGATGGGCGCTGTGGTTGCCATCATCGGGCTCGAACTTGCCCCGGTTGCGGCACAACAGGCCGGACTTGCTCCCAGCCCTACAGCCGTTGGACAAGTGGTTGCTCCCTTTGTTGTTTCGTCCAATGTATTGATTGTTTCCATGTTCACCCTGTTCATCGGGATTATAGGCTCCGTAATTTTCAGGGGATTTATGCAGGTGATTCCGATACTGGTAGCCGCAATTGCGGGTTATCTGATGGCGCTTGCCATGGGCATGGTCGACACGACTACCATAAGAAATGCCGCCTGGTTTGCCCTGCCTGAATTTCAGGCTCCTGTTTTTGATCTTAATGCCATAATTGTCATTGCTCCGGCATGTATTGTTGTTTTTGCAGAACATATCAGCCACTTAATCGTTACCGGGAAAATAACCGGCAAAGACCTGATGAAAGACCCCGGATTGCACCGTTCTCTGCTGGGAGACGGCATCAGTAATGTGTTGTCAGGATTTACCGGCTCTACGCCTAATACTACCTACGGTGAAAATATCGGTGTAATGGCAATTACACGCGTTTATTCCGTTTGGGTGATCCGGGGAGCGGCACTTCTTGCAATTTTATTCTCCTGCATTGGCAAGGTTGCTGCGGCCATTTCCACCATTCCCTTACCGGTAATGGGTGGTATAACCATGCTTTTGTATGGTGTTATTGCGGTGCAGGGCTTCCGAATGTTTGTGGAACAGAAAGTTGATTTCAGCAAAAACAGCAATATGGTGTTGGGAGCCATTACATTTGTTGTGGGTGTGAGCGGAGCCGGCATTTATATCGGTTCCGTACAACTCAAAGGCATGGCTTTGGCCGCTATTGTTGGCGTAGTGCTATCGCTGCTTTTCTTTATTTTTGGTAAGATGGGATTGATGAATAAAGACGGATCCGAAGCGTAATACGATTTATTCTATGACAAAAAAGAATAACCCTGACAAGGCTCAAAGCCCAGCCAGGGTTTAATTGCATGTCCTCTAAGTTAATTCAAAATACTTGGTATGCTTCACAATTTTGCCTTCCACCAGGAAGTAAACCGACTCGGCGATGTTGGTTGAATAACCGGCAATACGTTCCATCTGACTGATGATAAGCATCAGATTTGTAGCTACCACAACAACGTCAGTCTTGTTCATCATTTCATCAATGATACGGTTGGAAGTTTGCTGAACTTTATCCTTGAGCGTGGCAGCCGATTCAAAAATGTCGCGGATGAATGTAACATTACGTGTGGTAAGGATGTTGATGCAATCTTTAACCAATATTTCCGACATATTTGCTAAAGTGTCGATATTCAATTCGACGATCACATCTTTAAATTCACTGATCGCTTCTATTTTTTTGGCAATGGTAACGCCCAAATCGCCGAGGCGTTCCAGATCGTTATTTATTTTTAAGGCGGCCATAATCAGCCGCAGGTCGGAGGCTACCGGCTGGCTTAACGCAAAGATACGCTGGCAGAGCTTATCAATTTTAACGTCAAGAATATCCACCTGGTTATCATTTTCAATGATGCGGCCGGCCAGTTCCACATCGCAGTTGAGCAAAGCCTGCATGGTATCGGTAATCTGGCTTTCGACCAATTTACCCATTTTGAGAATACGGTTGTTTAGTTTTTCTAATTCCTGATCGAAATGACGTTCCATAGTATATCAGTATAAATTTAAAAGTTTTACAAAGTTAGTTTAAATGTTTTTTATCCAAAACGGCCGGTAATGTAATCTTCGGTTTGTTTTTTCTCCGGATTGGTAAATATTTTCCGGGTTTTGCCATATTCTATCAGTTCGCCGAGGTAGAAAAAGGCAGTGTAGTTGCTAACCCTGGCAGCCTGTTGCATATTGTGGGTAACAATAACGATGGTATAGTTATCCTTAAGCTGAAAAATAAGTTCTTCGATTTTTGAGGTAGAAATAGGGTCAAGGGCGCTGGCCGGTTCGTCCATCAGGATGATATCAGGATTGACGGCAAGCGTACGGGCGATGCAAAGCCGTTGCTGCTGTCCACCCGAAAGGCCTAAAGCAGAATCATGAAGACGGTCTTTCACCTCGTCCCAGATGGCGGCTTGATGCAAAGAAGATTCCACAATTTCATCAAGTTGTTTTTTATCGTGAATACCGTTTATTTTAGGACCGTAGGCAACGTTATCGTAAATGGATTTGGCAAAGGGATTGGATTTTTGGAAAACCATGCCTATTTGTTTGCGAAGATTTACAACATCTATCTGCTTATCGTAAATATTGATTCCATCAATCACCACGTCTCCGGTTATTTTAACCGAAGGAATCAGATCATTCATACGGTTGAGCGTTCGCAGGAAGGTAGATTTTCCGCAACCCGACGGTCCGATAAAGGCAGTAACTTTTCTTTCCGGAATATCTAAAGATATTTCGTTCAGAGCCATTTTACTACCATAGTAAAGTGTCAGGTTTCGTGATTTTATTTTTATATCTTTCATTCTATTTGTTAACGATTTAAATAAATTTTCAGAAATTATACCGCTCTTCTGCGAATACGCGAGCGAATAAGAATAGCCGATAAGTTTAAAATAAAAGTAAGCATTAGCAGAACCAGGGTGGTAGCAAACTGAATAGGCAACGTTTGGTCAACGTTGGTGGATTGGGTCGACATGATGTAGATGTGATAACCTAAAACCATAAACTGGTCGCTGAGGGAAGAAGGTAAAGTGGCAAGATAATAAGCTGCCCCGGTAAAAAGGATGGGAGCAACTTCACCGGCGCCACGGCTAACGGCAAGAATGGCTCCGGTCATAATACCTGAAATTGAACCGGGTAATACTACTTTGCGGATGGTTTGCCATTTGGTAGCGCCTAAGGCAAGGCTAGCTTCACGCATCTCCCTCGGTACCGTTTTTATGGCTTCTTCTACCGAGACAATAACTACCGGTAACGTTAATAACGACATGGTAAGGCTTGCCCACAGAATATTGGGTTGCGCCCATTTAAGCTGTCCGCCAAGAAATACATTATCCATACCGGCACCTACAAATTTGATGAAAAATCCTAATCCGAATAATCCGAAGATGATGGATGGAACTACTGCTAAGGTTCTGACCGCAAAACGTATCGTCTTGGCTAAAATCGAATTTTCGCTGGCATATTCTGTAAGATAAATAGCTGTAATGGTTCCAAATGGCACGGCAGCTATCGACATGATAATAACTAATAATGCGGTTCCGAAAATAGCGGGGAAGATACCTCCTTTGGTCATTCCATCGGTGGGGAATGAAGTCAGAAATTCCCAGGTAAGTTTATCCTTTCCGCCGATGATGATTACAACAAGCATAACCACAATGATGGCGAGAATAAACACTACCGATGAAGCGGTAATTCCGTAGATCAGGCTTCCTTTTAATTTATCTTTTATCTTCATGCTTATTTTCCCTGTATTCTTTTCATCAACTTGCCTCTGACATAAAACTCGGCGATGGCATTGATAATAAATGTAAAAATAAATAACAACGAACCGATAAGAAACAGTACGTTGTAGTGATTGTCGCCAAATACAACCTCTGCCATTTCAGCGCCTATGGTTGCTGCGAGGGTGCGCACCGATTCAAAAGGATTAGCCGACATCAGGGCGGCATTTCCGGTAGCCATCAGCGCAATCATCGTTTCACCAAAAACACGGCCTATGCCTAAAAGTACGGCTGCAAACACACCCGGAGTTGCCGCCGGAAGGGTAACAAAAAAAGATGTTTGCCAATGGGAAGCTCCCAGGGCAAGACTGGCTTCTTTATAGGAACCGGGCACGGCTGAGAGGGCATCTTCGGTGATGGTATAGATTACCGGTATGGCGGCCAATCCCATGGCTATACCGCCGACAAAAGAATTCAGCCGGGTTTCGTATCCAAAAACATTTTGTAGGAAAGAAGCCATCACGATTAAAGCGAAAAATCCGATGACTACAGACGGGAAGCCGGCTAAGAGTTCAATAGCCGGTTTGATGTATTCGCGCATTCGTTTCGAAGCAAAAGTGGCCGTGAACAAAGCAGCTAAAATTCCTAAAGGAGCCGCAAACAGCATGGATATCAGCGTTATTTTTAACGTCCCGATAATGAGAGGCCACAATCCAAAACGTGGTTTATCCGACACCGGTTGCCAGTCTTTTCCGCCAAGGGTTTTTAGAGGAGATGATTCTTCATTGCTTTCCACCTGATACGTTCCCGTTTGTGCACTCACGCCTGTTGAGTCGCTTTGTGCACTATCGGTTTGCACTCCGTATTGTTCCTGTTTTTCGACACCACCGTAGGTTTCCTGTTTTGGGGTATCAGCGCTGCCCGTGTATGTGCTTTGTTTTAAATCACCGCTTTGCACCGTTTCGGTATTCGCTTTGGGTTTTGATTTAAAAATAGGCAACGATTCCCTGAAAACGAAGAAAAATATCAGTACAATGATAGCAATGGATAAGAAAGCAACACCGGTTATCAGCTTTTCGGAAAGAAATTCGGATAAACGGAATTTCTTTTTTAATGATTCTTTGCTAAACGTAAATTTATTGGCTGTATTCAGCAGCGGCTTATTTTCCGAACTATTTTCATCATCCGGAATTTCAGGTAGATATTGAAATTTTTGCTTGTTCTCGTCCATTTTAATGGTTCAAAATTAAAAAAAATAAGAGATCCGGCAACAAAACGTGCCGGATCCTTTCGTATCATCAAATTTTAAAAGAGAGAAATAATATTGAGAAAAGAATCTCATTTTCTTTTAATAATTTATTTTACAGGGAAATAACCAGTTTCAACCACTAATTTCTGTCCTTCTGGTCCTAATATCCAATCAATATAAGCTTTCATGGCGCCGGTCGGTCTGTTGCGGACATACATGTACAAATATCTTGAAATCGGATATTGGTTTTTAGCTATGGTCTGAGCGTTGGCTTCGTATGCCGGGCTTTTTGCATCTTTTTTTACTTTGCAGATTTTGATGCCTTCGGCGTAAGCTGCGCCACCGTATCCTATACCGTTTTTATCTTTTTTAACGGCATTTACCACGGCGCCTGTTCCAGGCAATGTTTGGCAACTGGGAGCATAATCGGCTTTTACCACATTTTCTTTGAAGAAAACGTAGGTACCCGAACTGTTTTCACGTCCGTATAATTTGATGTCGGCGTCAGCGCCACCCACCTGTTTCCAGTTGGTGATTTTACCGGTGTAGATATCGCCTAACTGTTTTAAAGTTAATTCCGATACTTTGTTGTTTGAGTTTAAATAAATGGTGATACCATCTTTTGCACAGGGAATTTCAACGCCAAGGGTATTGTAGCGACCTTTGAGTTTGTCAATTTCCGAACGTTTCATCTGACGGCTTGCATTGCAAATATCGGTAGAACCGTTGATCAAAGCAGATATTCCTACTCCCGAACCGCCACCGGTAACCTGGATGGAAATATTAGGATTCTTTTTCATATAGACTTCAGCCCATTTTTGTGCAACGATTACCATGGTATCCGAACCTTTAACCGTAATTTTCTGTACCGGAGCAAAGGCGAAGCCGATTACGGCGACAAGCACTATGGCTATTCCGATTAATTTTTTTCTTGTTTTCATTTTCTTATTTTTTTGTGATTAATAATTTATTTATCAATTAAAATTTAGCCTGAACTCTCAGGGTAAATGTGTTTTGTGAAAAAACATCGTTGTAGTAGTTGTATTTGGTTATCCCGTTTACCGTTCCTTTGTCATAAACCAGATAATTGCCTTTGGAATCTACCGCGTTGGTTTTTTCATTCATTGGCATTTCGTAGGCAAGGGTAAACCGGATGTTATCATTCAGATAATAATTCCAAGCCAAAGTTAAGGTATTATAAGCAATATCGGATACACCGCTCGCTGCCTTTATGTTAGCTTTAGTAATTGTAGAGATAACCGTTTTGGTGGTTTGTGCACCTGAAGTGGAGTAAAATGTTTGTGTATTCTTAACATCAGCTACTGCAGCATCATATTTTTTTACACCGATATCATTTTTAGAGATTTGGGTATTGGGATCGTAAAAATCATAACGTAAAGCAAACTGGTTTTTCTTACCAATATTCTTTACCAGATATACATAACCACCCGAAAATTTGTTGATTTGGTTTGGTTTTTGGCTGTTATCTTTCGTGGTAATGTTGCTTATGGTAAGTGTATCGGCTGTGGCGTTTAAGGATGTTGTGCTTGTGGTAGTAGAGCTGGATGTGATGTAGCCCGGAAGAGCATTTTGTCCAAACATATACTCACCTTTGATAGACATACCGCCTAAAACATCGGCGTATAATTGAAATTCAGCGCCAAGCCAGTTGCGTTTTAAAGCGTCGCCCACTTTTACATCGCTTTTATCTAAGGTATAATCGCCTTTGATAGTGGTAGTGGAAGTAGCTTTTAGCTGACCCAAATAACCGTTAAAGCCAAAATCCAATCCTACACCGGCTCCAAGATTTAGCGAATAAGTGATTCGGCCCATCAGGTCCTTGAAATTATCATAATCTTTATTGGTAACATTTTGAGCCGTATTCATATTATTGCCGGAAGCGTCCTTGAAAGTTAATCCGTCATTTCCGTTCAATAAAGCCACCTGTACTTTTAAAGGAATAAGTTTGGGGCTGTATTCCAACTTGGCGCCGATAGCTCTTTCGCCAGGATACAAGGCTTTGATGATACGCGAACGTTCGGGAACTTCGCGGCTGCTGGATGAATATTCCACTTCGTAGTTGGGACGGTTAAATTTACCCATCCATAACTCTACATTCTTTAGCCAGGGAGCATTTGCTACGGCATATGCATCTTTAAGTTCAAAACCACCGGGACCTAATTCGGGTTGAACAACAAATTTAACACCATCGGCAGGTTCGTATTGAAATTTTACTCTTGTACGGCGAACCTGAAACGAGTTGCTCGGATAGGATAATCTGTTTTCAAAATAATCATACTGTGCCTGGATGTAACCCGAAATTTTAATCTTGTTCAGTTTAAAAAGATCGCTTTCGTTGGTCAGTACCCGTTCATCAATTCCATTTAACCTGTCTTTTAATTCATCTACTCTTTCTTTTAAGGTGTCGGTAACACTTTGCGAAAAAGAGGGAGCGCCTATTAAAAGTACCCCTGAGAGCATGGTTGCTTTTACAATTTTTGAGATAAAGTTTTTCATGTTTTTTACAATTATTGTTTCGGCAAAAGTAATTTAGCTTTCAGGGATGGATTTTAAGCAAGGTTTAAGTTTGTATGAATTTAATGTTAACATTTTTAATGGTTTTCGATATAAAAATACACTGTTGTCCAATAATAATTTTTTATAGGGCTAAATGTATTTTATTACACAAGGCTTAAGCTTAGTGTTATAAATCCAAATTATTTGAAGAACGATAGTCCGAATACTTTTGCCGGTAGTGTTTTTAAATATCTTTACCACCGTTTAAAATATCTTTACCATCGTTTTAAATATCTTTACCATCGTTTTAAATATCTTTACCACCGTTTTAAATATCTTTACCACCGTTTTAAATATCTTTACCACCGTTTAAAATATCTTTACCATCGTTTTAAATATCTTTACCATCATTTAAAATATCTTTACCACCGTTTTAAATATCTTTACCATCATTTAAAATATCTTTACCATCATTTTTAGAAAAGACCGAATACTTTTGCCGGACAACAGTGATAAAGATACTATTTTTTAGGCTATCGCAACCATTTATAATAGTATTTTTTTCGATTCTGGCTTTTTGGTGCGTTGACCAAAAATACTTCATAAAAAAAACGTATATCTCAAAATTTTGATGTAAGTTTGTAACCATATTAATTTAAATGTTGCGCCATGTTTTACTCCAGTAAATATCTTCAGGTAGACGAAAATGATATTACTAAACGATTGGTAAAAATCAATTCCGTAGGTTTGCAGGACATAACTACCCTTCAGGCAATGAAAATCATCCTTGGTTCCATTGACCTTACCACGCTGGAGGGTTCGGATACCAACGAAAGAGTTATCGAACTTTGCCGGAAAGCGAAAACATTCAGCAACCAGGGTGAAAATATACCCAATGTGGCAGCCGTGTGTGTTTATCCCCCTTTTGTAAAACTGGCTAAAAGCGAATTGCTATCCACGGGCATTCATGTAGCTTCGGTAGCCGGAGCTTTTCCTGCGGGACAGTCGCCTCTGCATATTAAAATAGCCGAAATCAACTATGCCATCGAAGAAGGCGCCGATGAGATAGACATGGTGATTTCGCGCGGGAAATTTCTGGAAGGAGAATACAATCTTGTTTTTGATGAAATAGCCGCCATACGCGAAGTCTGCAAAGATGTTCACCTGAAAGTAATACTCGAAACCGGGGAATTGGTCAATTATACCAACATCGCTCTTGCCTCCGCCATAGCTATGGATGCCGGAGCCGATTTTATTAAGACTTCCACCGGAAAAATGAAACCCGCCGCTACGCCACAGGCTGTGCTTGTGATGGCGGATGCCATCAAAGGGTATTATGAAAAAACCGGAAAAATGGTTGGCATTAAAGCTGCCGGTGGCATATCCGAACCCAATGATGCCTTGATTTACCTGATGATTGTTAAGGATATTCTGGGTGAATCCTGGCTTAACAAAGCCTTGTTCCGTTTTGGAGCAAGTCGTCTAGCCGATAAAGTGCTGGCCGAAATTATCGCTTTAAGCCGTTAACGATGCCTTTTTGAAACACGTTCGTTTTCGTACATAACGCATACTCTTTCCGAACATTATTTTTTTTGATTCGTTTTTACATTATTTATAATATCCATTAATACAGTAATTTGTATTTTTGGTACGATTAATGCTTTTCCGGATTGAAATGGTAAGATTATGTTCAGAAATTATTTTAAAATAGCCCTGCGCAACATCCTTAGGCAAAGAATTTATTCTATCATAAATGTGATTGGATTAGCCACCGGATTGTCCATTTTTATCCTGATCATGCTGTTTATAAACGACCAGCGGCAATACGATAAGTTCAATAAAAATTACAACCAGATCTACCGTCTCGATTATTCGGATTGGAGTCTTTTGGGTACGGCCTACGAGGATGATATCCTCCGTGAATTTCCGCAAGTGCAAAAAGGAACACGGATTGCTTTCAACAATCCCGTGATTAAATACAACGATAAACGCATACGGGTGAATGATTTTCTCTTTGCCGATTCGTCTGTTTTCGACATTTTTTCTTTTCCGTTTATCCTTGGTGATCCTAAAACAGCGCTAACCGACCCTTTTACCATCGTCATCACTGAAAGTACTGCCCGGTTGTTTTTCGGAAACGAAAATCCTATGGGTAAAATGTTGCGTTACAACGATCAGTATGATTTCAGGGTAACCGGCGTGATGAAAGATATCAATCATTTTCACCTTTCGGTTAATGCGTTGGCATCTTTTACCAGTTTGCCGATTTTATCTAATAACAAAGATTTTTTAAAAGCCCGTGGCAATTGGAACTATCCGACATATTTTCTTATTCCCGGCAAGTTTGATATCAAAGCATTTGACCGTAAAATCAATTCGTATTATAAAACACAGGATGAGTGGAAAAATGATGAGCCTCAATTCCACCTGTGCCCGCTAAAAGACATTTATTTCGACTATGAAACCAAGAATGAAATTGGCATCCGGCATGGTTGTATCCAAAAAATACGGATATTCACAATTATTGCCATCTTTATTCTACTGATTGCCTGTGTTAACTTTATTAATTTATCCACGGCAAGGGCTCCTATGCGGGCGAAGGAAGTGGGCATTCGTAAAGTTGCGGGTTCTTCCAAGGAAAAACTAATCTTACAGTTTTTAATTGAATCAGTAATTATCAGTACGGTGGCTTTTATTATTTCTCTTGGTATAACGGAAGGTCTTTTGTCTTTTTTCAACGACCTGCTGTCTGTAGATTTGCATTCCAATCTTTTGCTTCAACCAGGCATGTTTTTGATGTTGTTTGGCGGAAGTATTCTTGTCGGTATTATCGCCGGGCTTTATCCCGCATTTTATCTTACGGCTTTTCAACCGGTGGAAGTGTTAAAAGGGCAAAAGACCAAAGGGAGCAGTGCAGCTTTTCTGCGTAAGTTATTAATTGTTTTTCAGTTCTCTATTTCTATCGTCCTGATTATCTGTACTATTATTGTTGACCGCCAGTTGGATTATGTGAAAAACAAAAACCTTGGTTTCCAGAAAGAGCATATTGTCTATTTCGGACTCAACCAAAGCATACTTTCCAGGATCGATGTCTTTAAGGCTTCCTTATTGCAATATCCTGATATTAAAAAGTTTTCCACTTCCAATACCATACCGGGGCAAGTAACCTGGGTGGAAGGGCGTGAGGTTGATAAAAAAGATCAGCATTTCAACTTACTTCCTGTTGATCCTGATTTTATTGATCTGATGAAGATTCCGGTTATCCAGGGTAGAAATTTCTCGTGGCAGAACCCTTCGGATACCAACTTTAATATCATTCTGAACGAAGAAGCGGTAAAGTATTTCGGGATTCAAAACCCGGTTGGCAAACATCTCGACAACTGGAAGCCTTCGGGCATCATCATCGGGGTGGTAAAAGATTTTAATTATCAATCGCTGCAAGATAATATCGGACCACTGGTCTTGTGCTGGAGGCCTAAATGGAATTTCATCGCATGCATCAGGCTTTCGGGCAACAACATTCCTGAAACTATCAATCATATCAAAAAGGAATGGAATAAACTTTCGCCTGAATTTCCTTTTGAATACTATTTCCTTGATCAATCCTTCGATAAGCTGTATAAGTCGGAACAACAATTTGGAAAAATGTTTCAGTATTTTTCCATCATTTCCATCCTCATTGCCTGCCTTGGGTTGTTTGGATTGGCATCGTTCACCGTTTTACAGCGGACAAAGGAAATCGGAATCCGTAAAGTGCATGGCGCTACCGAAGCCACCATTGTGAACTTGCTTACCCGCGATTTTACCAAGCTGGTATTGATTGCCACTGTTATTGCCTGGCCTGTGGCGTGGTTTTCCATGGACAAATGGCTGCAGGGTTTTGCTTTCCGCATACAAATATCCATGTGGGCTTTCATCGCCGCTTTTTTGATCGCATGGTTTATTGCTCTTTTCACGGTGAGCTACCATGCCCTGAAGGTGGCTAATACCAATCCTGCTGAAGCGCTTAAGTATGAATAAATGTTTTATTACTTTATTCAGGAAAAGGACCACAACTTCCTTTTATTGAATCTTTTTCTGATTTGTTTATTGGAATTATAAACATCCTAATGTGTTGAACAAAATTGCAATTTTGCTCAACAGTAGAATTAGTTTCCTTATATCGTATAATAAACGCCTTTACCATCAATGGATCCGCTTACCGTGCCACCAGTCCCGTTAGTGTTGATATTAATCGTTATTTCCATGTTGACCGTTTTATCATAATTGGGGCCTGTTATATGCAAACCACCTCCTATTACCATATTGGATGTCGTTCCAAAAGTAGTACCACCTGGTTGTAAGGTAAATGTTCCTGCCAGTGAAATATGAGGAGCTCCGTTCACTACGTACGTTTTTCCATTCGACGTAAGGGTATAATCGTTAATTGTTTCCGTTAATCCAATCAGCATCGTACCACCTAAAATAGCTTGGGTATGGTCGTCAAGTTGCATAGTGCCGGTAACACTTCCCAATACATGAATATTGCCTCCTTCCGTACTTGTTACGGTATTATCCACGGGTATATTTATTGGATAGTATGCTTTTAATGCTTTTGTCTGGGTGTTCCACGACATTCCTGCCTTGAATATTTCTTCAACAAAGGCCTTATTGTCGAAAGAAGAAGCATCTGAATCTTTATCCTTCTTACAACTCAAAATTGGAATTAATGCAGCAATACAAAATAATACGAGTAATTTTTTCATTTTATTTTCATCAGTTATTATAGTGCTGACACTGCACTTTTAATTGTTATTATTTGTTGTTAAACTTAGAATAATCAGAACTTTACTTAATTCAGCTCCGATTTGTCATTTTATGGGTGTAAAAGTAAATTTTTTATTTTAATGACATTACGCAGGATAAAATATTTGATAAATAAAAGATAAATATTTTTAATTCTGGGTAATTATTCATTGTTATCTTTCTTCTTATTTGAATTTGCAATATTACCTGCCGTAAACCATGATGCTATGTATGCAGTAAATGTGCCGAATAATCCTACTCCAACAAACATTAATACCACTCCAATCATTCTTCCTTCCGTTGTAACGGGGAATTTATCTCCATAGCCAACGGTTGTTACTGTAACAAGAGACCACCATATGGCATCTTCAGCAGTCCTAATGTTACTTCCTGGATCTTTTTCAACAATTAGGATAGAAATGGAAGAAAAAATGACGACTAGAAATGTTATTATTGCAACTGCCGACATGGTCCCCTGAACTCTGTTTCTGAAGATATGCTGAACAAGAATTTTTACTGAACGAAAAGCTCTGAGAATCCTGAAAAGCCGAATTAACCGGAATAATCTTCCAAGTCTGACAAATGGTAGAGAAGGGATACTCGATATAAGATCAATCCATCCCCATTTCATGAAAGATAACTTATTTTCAGCTTTATATAAACGATAGAAAAAATCAAAAAGAAAGATAAAACAAATTCCATCATCAATAAATAGCAATAAATCATGAATGTTAGATGGGAGAGAGAACAACGTATCTATTATTAAAGCAATAAGAACATAAATGGAAAGAACGACTATTGTTAGGTTAAGAAATCCTAAATTTTTTGTGTTTTCTGATGTGGAAGTCATGGAGGTTTTTGTTATCAGTACTTATCCGCTTTTTTCCAATTTATTTTTCAGCTAAAATACAAATATTTTAATTATGCAAATAAATTCATCGTTTTTTTTGGTAGGATATTTTAGCTTAACCCAGCCAGGGTTTTACTTCCTTGACTGGGTTATTTTTCTTTCATCTTTTAGTGCATTAATCCGTTTTTACACTTCATTTATTTGTTCGAAGAGTGCATTAATTTGTTTTTACACTTCATTTATTTGTTCGAAGAGTGCATTAATTTGTTTTTACACTTCATTTATTTGTTTGAAGAGTGCATTAATTGGTTTTTACACTCCATTTATTTGTTTGAAGAGTGCGTTAATTTGTTTTCACAATCCATTTATTTGTTTGAAGAGTGCGTTAATTGGTTTTCACAATCCATTAATCGGATTGAAAAGTGCATTTAACTTCCGACACATTGCGTTTAAGAGCCGACACAGTCCATTTAAACTGCGACACATTGCGTTTAAGAGTCGACACTGTCCATTTAAACCGCGACACACTGCGTTTAAGAGCCGACATTGTTCATTTAAACCGCGACACATTGCGTTTAAAAAGGTCCGGCAGGAAATTATTTTTTCGATTCATTTTATAATTCATCCTTAACCAGGTTATTAAGGCAAAGGATGATTATAATCAATGAATAGTATGTATCTAATGTTACGGGATTAAGCAATAGGACTTCGTTAACCGGCTTCAGCGACGGAGAGCCATTCTACAAAAAATTCTGGTTAAGGTATTCCTGAAACTTATCCTTGTACTGGTCGCTGACAGGGATATATACCTTGCCAAACACAATGCGGAAACGTTCGATGGTCTCAATCCGGCTGAGGTTAACGATGAATGAACGGTGCACACGCATAAACCGGGCAACGGGCAGTTTGGCTTCTATCTGTTTCATCGAGCTTATGGTAAGCAGGGGTTTGGGTTCGTTCCGCAGGTATACCTTTACATAATCCTTCAATCCTTCAATATACAGGATATCGTCGAAATTAATCCTGCGGATCTTGTAATCCGATTTCAGAAACAGGAATTCATTGTTGGCTTCTATGGTTATGGTGGCTTTCTGTTCCAGTTCTATCTGCTTCTTTGCCTTTTGTGCCGCCACCAGGAACTCTTCATAGCTGAACGGTTTCAGCAAATAATCCATAGCCTCGAGTTTAAATCCTTCGATGGCATATTTTTCGTAAGCGGTGGTAAATACAATCTTCGGATTGCTTGCCAATGCGCGTACAAATTCTATCCCGTTGAGGTCGGGCATATGTATATCCAGGAAAATCAGGTCTACGGCGGTATGTTCCAGGAATTCTATTGCCGCCAATGGATTGTCGAACTCCCCTTCGAGCGAGAGAAAAGGAGTCTTTGCAATATATCCGCTGAGGAGTTTCAGCGCCAGCGGTTCGTCGTCAATGGCAATGGTGCTTATCATCGTTTTTATTTCTAAGTGGTTATTATTTTGAGGGAGACATTGTATTGCCGGTCGGTATGGCTGATGTCGAGGGTATATTTACCGGGATATAACAAAGCAAGACGTTTCTTTATGTTTTCGAGACCAATGCCCGATCCGGAACTTACCAGGCTTTCGCTTTGGGTATTGATGCTGTTTTCGCAGGTGAACCAAAGAATGCCGTTGTTGATTTGCATTTTTATATGGATAAAAGAAGGTTCGCGGTAGCTAATCCCGTGTTTAAAGGCATTTTCGATAAAAGGAATAAACAACAACGGATGAACGGGAATCGGTTCCAGGACTTCCGGAAAATCCACTTTCAGTTCCACCTTGTTGTTGATGCGGAGTTGCATCAGGTCGATATAATGATTCATAAACTCAATTTCCTTCCCCAACGGGGTAGTTCCCTCTTCCGATTCGTAGATGAGGTATCGCATCAGTTTGGAGAGCTGAAGAATCGCTTTTTGCGCATCATCGGTGTTGGTTTGTACCAATGAATAGATGTTGTTTAACGTATTAAAGAAAAAGTGCGGACTTATCTGGTTTTTGAGCAATGCCAATTCCGAATTCAGTTTTTCTTTTTCGGCTTCTTTACGTCTTTTATCGGTTTGTATCATCTTTTCCGAAAAGCGCAATCCCAGTCCAAATCCGGTAATGAGTAACGAATTCAATACAAAATTATAAACGGGCCAGCCTTTGGGCGGTTTATGCTTCCTTGTATCCGGAGAAGGAGGCATGTCAGGAGGCTTATTAATGCTGAGTTCTTGCTGCATCTGCATTTGGATATTCATTTCTTTTCCCCATTCAGGCTTTGGATTTAGCTGATTATTGGTAAATGCAAATAAAAGTGTGATAAACGCAATCAATAGCATTACAGAAACGAAATAATGCACCTTCTTTTCTTTGAAAAAAAACTTTGGTGCGAGCCACAGATAATTTATATAAAAAATAAAAGCGAGAAAAACCGTATGGAGATAGGTTCTGGCGAGGAAAATTACATCATGGCTTGAATCCATATAAAGAAAATAGGTCGGGAGAATGAACAAAATAGACCAGGCTGCGATATGAAGAAAGAGGTAAAGCTTTTTTCCGGTCAGAAATGGTGTGTGCATAATCGGTTTGAATTGATTTTTCAAAAATACAAAGAATTATTCATAACGTAAAGCATCAATAGGATCGAGGCTGGCGGCTTTGCGTGCAGGATACCATCCAAAGAAGATCCCGATAACCGTACAAACCACAAAGGATAATATTACAGCCTGCGGCATCACCACTACCGGCCAGTTCATCACCAGAGCAACAATGCGCGAAGCGCCTATTCCCAGGCAAATGCCAATTAATCCGCCGATGACGCTTAATAACATGGATTCGGTAAGAAACTGCATCATGATATCATTGCCGCGTCCGCCCACCGACATCCGTAATCCGATCTCTCGCGTGCGTTCGGTTACCGAAACGTACATAATATTCATGATACCTATGCCTCCAACCAGCAGCGAGATGCCGGCAATGGCGCCAAGCAATACGGTAAGTACATTGCTGATGGAACTCAAGGTGCTTACTAATTCTTCCTGCGAACGGACATTAAAGTCATTTTCGTCGGTAGCTTTCAGTTTGTGCCTTTCCCTGAGCAACGATTCGATTTCACTTTCGGCTAATTTCGATTTGGCTTCGCTTACGGCAGAAGCATTAATGGCTTGCACATAGGTGATCGCCAGCATACGTTTTTGTATGGTGGTATAGGGCGCCAGCAAAAGATCATCCTGGTCCTGACCGAAGGTATTTGAGCCTTTGGATTCGAGTACGCCGATAATCTTCATCGGTATATTCTTGAAACGAATGCTTTGTCCGATGGGATCTACATTTTTGCCAAAAAGATTTTCGAGCACGGTTTTACCGATCAGGCAAACTTTAGCTGCCGATTTAATTTCTTTTTCGGTGAACCCACGCCCCGATTTCAGCGATAGTTTTTTAATTTCAAGATAGTTCTCATTTACCCCGTAAATGGTGGTCGGGGTGTTTTCATCGGCATAAATGGCCTGTCCGCTGTTTCTTACTTCGGGTGAGATCATACTTATGGAAGGACAGAGCTTTTCTATGGCGGTTGCATCTTCCATCGTCAGATTCTGACTGCTCGAATTGCCCATCTGCACACCGCCCCGGAACTGCGAGCCAGGCATAACCATGATCAGGTTGGCTCCCATGCCTGAAACCTGATCCTGTATACTTTTTTTGGAACCTTGTCCGATGGCCAGCATGGTAATTACCGATGCTACGCCAATAATGATTCCCAACATGGTTAAAAAAGCCCTGAGCTTATTCCGGCGCAGCGCCTTTAATGCTATTTTTATCAGATTAGAATAATTCATGGCTGTATTTATTCAAGGTTTGAGTTTACTGGCATATTTTCCAGCATTTCCTTTGCATTATATTTTTCGGTAACCTGTTTTTCCTGCAGGATAATACCATCGCGGAACACAAGATTCCTTGAGGTAAACCGGGCAATATCCGGTTCGTGGGTTACAAACACGATGGTTTTTCCATTCTCATTCAATTCCTGGAACAAAGCCATGATTTCGTAAGAAGTACGGGTATCTAAGTTTCCCGTTGCTTCATCGGCTAATATCACCACCGGGTCGTTCACCAGCGAACGGGCAATGGCAACGCGTTGCTGTTGTCCGCCCGAAAGCTGGTTGGGCATGTGATGCATGCGATCGGCTAAGCCTACCGATTCTAAGGCATGCAATGCAAGCTCACGACGTTCCTTGGCTTTGATTTTGGAATTATAAAACAAGGGTAGTTCAACGTTTTCAAGCGAAGAAGTTCGCGCCAGCAGGTTGTACGACTGGAATACGAATCCGAGCTTTTGGTTCCGCAGGTTTGCCAGTTCGTTTTTGTTCAATCCGGCCACCGGCACTCCGTCCAGCAGATATTCCCCGGAAGTTGGTTTATCCAAACATCCCAGAATATTCAGCATGGTCGATTTTCCCGAACCGCTTGCACCCATGATGGCTACAAACTCTCCTGCGCTTATCTGAAGATTGATCCCGCGCAAAGCATGTACGGTAACTTCACCCACATGAAAATCTTTCCGCAGATTCTTTATTTCTATGATTCTTTTGTCCATGGAATTCATCATTATTTTCTCTTAGGCGGCGTTGGCATAAACGGGCTTTTGGAGGTTGTGCTGGTTGTGGTTTTACTACTGCTACTATCTGAATTGCCCGACGAAGTCATGGTAATAACTACTTCTTCGCCTTCCTGCAATCCCGAAATAATCTGGGCATGGATATCATCGTTTATTCCTACCTGAACGCGTACGGGGTGTATGCTGTTTCCAACTTTTACCCATAATTCAGAATATTCCTGACCGTTATTTTTGTCGGTAGCGGTCGTTGATTTTTTCATGCTGCTATTGTTTTCATCGTTCGGCGAATTTTTAAGATAGGTTGCCATTAAAGCGCTGTCGGGTTTAAACCGCAGGGCTTTGCTTGGGACACATAAAACATCCGTTGCTTCTTCCACGGTAACGACAATGCTTGCCGTCATTCCCGGCATCAGCTTCAAATCGGGATTGGGCGCTTTGATAATTACCGTATACGTAACCACATTGTTGGTAGTTACCGGTTGCATCCTGATCTCGGTAACTTCACCGCTAAACTTCATGTCGGGAAAAGCATCTACGGTAAAACTTACTTTCTGGCCATCTTTTACTTGCCCGATGTCAGCTTCGTCAATGCTTGCTTCCACCTGCATCTGGGTAAGATCGTTGGCAATAGAAAACAGGGTAGGAGTACTGAAACTGGCTGCCACGGTTTGTCCTTCGTCCACAGCCCTTTTCAGAACCACTCCATCAATAGGTGAATAGATATAGGCATATTCTAAGTTCACCTTTGCCTTTTCGTAATCAGAAGTTGCCGTTTTAAGGCTTGCTTTTGCTTTGGTATAATTATACAAAGCCAGGTCATAATCGCTTTCGGCTACTAATTTTTTGGCCCAAAGCGCCTTGATGCGTTCATAATTGGAAGCCTGGTACGTAACTTCGGCTTTTGCATTTTCATAATTTCCCTGGGAATTTTGCAGATTCATCGTTAGCGACCGTTTATCCAGTTCGGCTAACAACTGCCCTTTTTTTACATGAGAATTGTAATCGGCATAAAGTTTACTGATAACACCCGAAACCTGTGTACCGACATCTACCGTTTTTATGGCTTGCAATGTTCCGGTCGCCGTTACCGAATTGGTAATGGTGCTTTTGGTTACTTTTGCCGTTTCAAAGGTAATACGCTGGGCTTCTTTACGACAGGATCTGGTTATTAACAGTATGGTAGCAAGCACGGCCACTCCGGCCAAAACAGTAACTAATATTTTCTTATTTGTTTTCATTTTAATGGTATCTTATTTGTTTTTATAATCCTAAAGGTATTCCTGAATAAAAATCGAGTGTTTTATAGCTGAAAATTAGTTTATATTTTGATTGTAAAAAGCTGCTTTCCGATTCGATCAGGTTTGTTTTCTGAATCAAAAAATCTACCGAACTCAACAGTCCCTGGTCAAATTTTTCCGAAGAAACCTGGTACGATTCGAATGTTGCTTTATATTGCTCGCGGCTTGCTTCGTATTCGTTTTCGGCTGAGGTAACGTCGACGCAAGCCTGTTCGATGGATTTGCGTAACTGGTTTTTGGTATCGCTCATGGTCAATGTTGCCGACTGTACTTCAATGTTTGCCGTTTGTACTTGGTTACGGATTTGTTTATTCTGATAAATAGGGATGGAAAGGCTAAGCCCGACGCTGGGATTTATCTTGTTCCCCACCTGATAACCATATCCCAGACCATCCAAACCACTCGAATAGCCGGTGCTTAAGTCTCCGTTAAGCGATAACTGAGGCAGGAAACCCGCTTTGGTAATATTTACATTTTCTTGAGCGCTTTGTAGTCCAAGTTCTGCACTTTTTATCTGCGGCTTTATGGCAAGGGCTGTACGGAATATGCTTTCGGCATCCGGCATCCGGCGCTGATTGATGCTGTCGCCAAAATCGGGATGAACAATTTGAAAATTCGACGTTACCGGAAGTTCCATCAATTGCATAAGCGTAACTTTATTGATGGAAAGCTGGCTTTGGGCGTTGGCAAGTGTAAGTTTTTCACTTGCTAATTGCGATTTCACCTGTAGATAATCGGCTTGCGAAATGGCACCCAGATGCACGCGTTCTCCGGCAAGACGAAGTTGCTCTTCCGATGATTCAATCTGCTTTTGACTGTTCTTTACCAGTTCTTCGGAATAAAGTACCTGTAAATAAGCATTCAAAATGTTCAGACTTACATTTTCTTGGGTCGTCTGGGTATCGTACCGGCTTGCGTTTACATCCAGTTCCGACTGTTTGATGGTGTTTTTCAGTTTATAACCGTTAAAAAGGGTTACGCTGGAGTTTACCGAATAACCGGTGCTGTTGGACCTGGAATAATCGCCATATTTATTTTTTTCCACATCCAGCGTTTTGTTCCATCCGAAGTTCTGGCTTACGGATGCGCTTACCGAAGGATAGCGGTCGGTTTTTGCCTGTTCGCCGACAATCTCCTTTTTTTGGGATGTCAGTTGCGTTTGCTGTATCTGGATATTCTTTTCCAGTGCATACCGGATACAATCGTTCAAGCTCCAGGTTTTGTCGGTGGTCTGGCTAAATCCCTTCGCTGAACAGGCTATCAGCAGGTAAAAACCGGCAGCAATAAACAGAAATTTTGTTTTAATCGTCATTTATCTTTGGTTTTTAATGTTATACGTTTTTAGTTTCGATTCCGGGTTGGTTCCCTTCTTCTTGTAATTTCACGATACAAAAGTATGGTGGGATTTAAGCATCAAAAAAGATAACCGACGGAAGGGGAAATTTTACCGACAATTGGGGCAATCATTGTTACCGGCGGGCGAGGAGAGATTGGTGCTATTGCAAAGGTTTTACTAAATCAGGTACTCCAAAACCTAAATTGTAACATGCTATAATTATAATATTTTGCGAGTTTTTGCCCCAAAGATCGCTATCTATTCAAATTTTTTGTACTTTTGAACTTTAAAATTTTAATTGGATGAACGTTTATAAATTCAAAGTTCTGTTTGAAAATCAGGAAGATTTTGTAAGGGAGATAGAAATCCTGCCAAGTCAGACATTTGAAGATTTTCACGACATATTACTTGAATCCACCGGCTTAAACGGAGAGGAATTAGCCTCATTTTATATATGCAATAGCGGTTGGCACAAACTGAAAGAAATTACTCTGCTCGATATGAGCGAAGAAACTGAGGAAGAAGTTGAAGAGGATGAAGAAAAGACGCGGAAAAAGATTCCGATCTTTACCATGAATAATGCCATCCTTAAAAAATTTATTGACGACCCGCATCAGCGCATGCTTTATGTTTATGATTTCATTGAACTTAAAACCTTTTATATTGAACTATCCAAAATAGTATCTTATACCACTCCCGGCACCAGTTTTCCAAGATGCACCAAAAGTATCGGCGATTTACCCAATAAACCGGGTGCAGTTCCGGCAGCCTATCCCGGAATGGATAATGAGTCGGATGAGATAAACGACGTTGGAACAGAAGAGGAAGACGATCTGTTTGGCAATACCGAAGTTGATCCCGACTTCAGCGAACTCAATGATGGATTTGAAGAAGTCAAATTCTGACCCAGAACATTCAAGGCTTATCGTCATCGCCGGACCTACCGCCGTTGGCAAGACGGCTATAAGCATACGGCTCGCTCAATATCTGAATACCGAAATCCTTTCGGCTGACTCACGACAGTTTTACAGGGAATTAAAAATAGGAGTTGCCACTCCTTCCGAAACGGAATTAAACACCGTACCCCATCATTTTATAGGCAATCTTTCCATTCATGATTATTATAATGTTTCGCGTTATGAAACGGATGTTTTAGCCTTGCTCGACCGTCTTTTTTTAACCAAAACGCAATTGCTTATGGTTGGCGGCTCGGGCTTATACATCAATGCCGTTTGCCATGGAATAGATGAACTTCCCGATCCTGATCCCGATTTACGGAAAGAACTTCAAAGCAATGAAGTAGAAGAGTTGCGTAACAAGTTAAAACTATTGGATCCTGAGTATTACGCCATCGTTGATCTGGCAAATCCTACGCGTCTCATCCGTGCCATTGAAGTCTGCCTGCAAACCGGTAAACCTTATTCTTCACTACGGAATGGCATACCCAAGCCGAGAAATTTCAACATATTAAAAATAGGACTTTCCCGCGAACGGGCAGAACTAAACCAAATCATCAGATTGCGTGTTGACCAAATGCTTGAACAGGGCTTGCTTGAAGAAGCCCGCAGTCTTTATCCGCTACGGCATCATAATGCGTTAAATACCGTTGGCTATAAGGAATTATTTGAATATTTCGATGGAAAAATTACGCTCGAACAAGCCATCGCCGACATCAAAACCCATACCCGCCGTTATGCCAAACGCCAGATGACATGGTTTATGCGCGACAAGGAAATTCATTGGTTTCATCCCGATGATATCGACCAGATTAAACAACTGATTATTGCCGGCAGCTAATTTAACGACGTCAGGTCAATCAATAATCAACTATTATTAACGATGACAGGTACTTCGTACGCTGACAGGTTAATCAACAAACAACAATCAACAATCAACTATTACTTCAGCCATTTATCCAGCCATCCGAAGAAAGTGCGTTGCCACAGAATTCCGTTTTGCGGTTTAAGAACCCAGTGATTTTCGTCGGGAAAATAAAGCATCTTGGCCGGAACACCACGCAACACGGCGGCATCAAAGGCGCTCATGCCCTGGGTTGCAGGAATGCGGTAATCTCTCTCACCATGAATGACCAAAATAGGAGTATCCCAGTTCTGAACAAATTTGTGAGGCGAATTGGCATAACTGCGTTGAGCTGTCGCATTGTCTTTATCCCAGAACGGACCACCTAAATCCCAGTTTACAAACCACATTTCTTCGGTCTCGGTATATTGGCTTTCGAGGTTAAACATGCCATCGTGAGCAATAAATGCTTTGAAACGTTTGTTGTGATTTCCGGCAAGCCAGTATACCGAAAACCCGCCATAACTTGCGCCTACGCAACCTAATTTATCGGCATTCACAAAAGGCTCTTTTTTCATGGAATCAATAGCCGAAAGATAATCCTGCATATTTTGTCCGCCGTAATCGCCGCTTATCTGTTCGTTCCACGCCGTTCCGAAGCCGGGTAAGCCCCTGCGGTTTGGCGCTACGATGATATAATCGTTGGCAGCCATCATCTGGAAATTCCATCGGTACGACCAGAACTGACTGACGGTACTCTGAGGTCCGCCTTCGCAATAAAGCAGGGTCGGATATTTTTTGTTTGGATCAAAGTTGGGCGGATAGATAATCCAGGTAAGCATTTCCTTATTATCGGTGGTTTTGATCCAGCGTTTTTCCACATTCCCGAACTTCAACTGATCGAGTAAATCCTTGTTCACAAACGTAATCTGGGTTTCTTTTCCATCTTTTGGATTCACAGCATAAATTTCGGTAGGCGACGACATGGATTGACGCTGGGCAATGAGTGTTTTGCCGGCAACGGTAACGTTTAAATAATTATGAATACCATCGGTGATGCGGATAATTTTCCCATTTTTCAGATCTAACCGGTAGATTTCATCCGTTGCGTGAATATCGCTGATAAAATAGATTGATTTGCCATCATCCGACCATGTGAGTCCATTGCTGTTCTGGTCAAAGTCCCTGGAATAATCGGTTTTGGTGCCGGTAGTAAAATCATGAACAAACAATCGCGATTTGTCCGATTCGTAACCGTTGTGTTCCATGCTTTCCCAGGCTATTTTACTGCCGTCGGGCGAATACACCGGGCTGATATCGTAACCCATCATTCCTTCGGTAAGGTTGGTAGTTTTTTTAGTAGCTATGGCATAAAGATAAATGTCGGAATTGGTGGAAAGAGCATATTCTTTACCTTTGAGTTTGCGGCAGGTATAAGCGATGGTTTTGCTATCGGGGCTGAAATTAATCTGTTCCAAACCGCCGAAGGGTTTCAGTGGCGATTCCCAGGGTTCGTTGGGCATGATGTCGGTTCCTTCGGTAATTTTATTTTCGTTATAATCGGCTACAAATATGTGAGTATAGGTATCAACAAACTGATCCCAGTGGCGATACATCAAATCGTCCATAATTCGTCCGGAAGCTTTGGGCAGATCGGGATAAATATCCTGTGTGTTTTTATCAACTTTTACCTCCTGAATATACAGGATTTTGGCCATATCGGGCGAATATTTAAAACCGTCAATTCCTCCGTTGATAAAAGAAATTTGTTTTGCATCCGTTCCGTCGGGATTGATTTCATAAAGTTGCATCTCGCCGCTCTGTGCCGACAGGAATCCTATTTTTTTACCATCGGGTCGCCAGGTAGCATTATATTCGCTTCCGGGAGTTGACGTAATTTGTTTAAGATTCTTTCCATCAACACCTAAGGTATAAAGGTCGCAGTTGCCTTTATTTTGCTGAATATCGTAATACGTTACACCGAATAATATCGTGGTTTTATCGGGCGACACTACCGATTCGCCTATCCTGCCGAACGACCAAAGAACCTCAGGAGTCAGAATGTTGCTGTTTAATTTCATATTTTTCTTTGTAATGAGGTCTGTTCTGCCATTGTTTCCCTGCCCGAAAGTGAGAACAGAAAAAAGGACAGCAATCAGAAATGTAAAATATAATCGCTTCATACTAATATTTTTATTTATTTCAACTTGATAAAAGATCATTTTATTTTGGT
>Ga0172381_10001530_pt1 | contig 26982 bp, 33 predicted proteins | sample Leawel6488metaG_FD_119754 | JGI IMG/M metagenome (GOLD analysis project Ga0172381, IMG submission 119754) | Leachate microbial communities from a municipal landfill in Southern Ontario, Canada - Leachate well 64-88 metaG | ecosystem: Engineered > Solid waste > Landfill > Unclassified | place... | reverse complement strand
CCTTGTTAGCAGGAGGAACAACAGCAACCGGAAATCTCCAGCAAGTATCAGGGGTAGGAACAGCAGGACAAGTACTTACATCAAACGGTGCAGCTGCTTTGCCAACATGGCAGGCTGCAGGAGGAAGCAGTTTGTGGTACCAGCCGACAACGCCAGGAGGAAATATGTTGTCTAACGGCACGGGAGCTATTGCAGGAAACTTGACAATGACAGGAACAAACAATTTTCTTGCCGGAAATGAAACAGGTTTAGCTCTCACAGCAGGTGTTAGCAACAACTTCATTGGTTATCAGTCTGGTTTGTCAACCACCACAGGTAGCTACAACACTGCCTTAGGTCACCAAGCAGGTCTTACTAATATTACCGGCAGTAACGATGTATTCTTAGGATACCAAGCAGGTTATTATGAAACAGGTTCAAACAAATTATTTATTGATAATACAAAGAGAACAAATGAAGCAGACGCAAGGTTAAAAGCTCTTGTTTATGGTGTATTCAATTCAGCAACAACAAGTCAGATACTTGCAGTTAACGCCAAACTCGGAATTTTGGACTCTGGCAGTGACCACTACACATATTTTCAAGGAGGAAACCAGTCAGCAGATATAACATATACATTACCAACAGCATCTGCCACAGGACTTCTCAAAAACACTTCGGGAACGCTCAGTTGGGATACCACCGCATACAATAGCGGATCGGGTGTTAGTGGCAGAGTTGCTTATTGGAATGGCACAAACACCCTGACAAGCAATGCTGGTTTTCTTTTTAACGGAACGACCTTAACTGCTCCGGTAATGAATATAACAACAGAAGCCAGCGGTTACCAGGTTGACTCGATAAGAGCTTTATCTGTAAAAGGAAGCTCAGGAACCGAAAACCTATTTTTAGGACAGTCGGGAAACTTTACGATGACCAACGCTTATAACAATATATTAGTTGGCTACCAAGCCGGAAAAGGGATGACAACAGGAAGTAATAATATTTTTATGGGTCACGAATCTGGCTATGCTAACACAGGTGGCGCTGGTAATAACTTTTTAGGTCACAAATCTGGCTATAATAACATAAGTGGCGTTTACAACAGCTTTTTAGGTTACGAATCTGGCTATAATAACATAAGTGGCGTTTATAATAACTTTATTGGTTATCAAGCAGGCTATTATAACACAAGTGGCGCTTACAACAGCTTTTTAGGTTACGAATCTGGCTATGCTAACACAAGTGGCGCTTACAACAGCTTTTTAGGTAGTCTCTCTGGCTATCAGAATAACGGTAGTCGTAATACTTTTATTGGAGGCCTTTCGGGATACAGCAATGTTAGCGGTAGCGATGACGTCTTCTTAGGATACCAAGCAGGTTATTATGAAACAGGTTCAAACAAGCTCTTTATTGACAATCAATCAAGAGCATCAGAAGCAGACGGAAGAGCAAAGGCTTTAATTTACGGAGTATTTGATGCAACTGTTGCTAATCAAAATTTAACAGTAAATGCTAACACTGATTTTTCATCGGGATTGACAACTTTAAATTATAACACAGAAGCCCCGACGCTTACTACTAACGGTCAGCTTGCGGTTGCTTATGTTGGAACTTCAAATAGATTATATTGGTATTCGAATGGTGGACTGCATTATGTAAATGCAACAGCTGGTTTCGAAATTCCTGGTTTTGAAACAACAGATCCTTTGTCTGGGGATAAAATTGAAATAGGAGATTTTGTTGTGGGTATGGTTAACAAAAATATGGGAGATGAAAAAAATCCTGAAGAAAGTTCCCTTCACGGAATTTGGGTAAAATGGGACAGTTTGAAAGCCGAATTAATTCAGGAGATAAGGGCAAATGGAGGGATTGCGCCAGCAGGAGGATGGGCATCAAATACATTTAATACTATTGAGGGAGTTGACACAACTCCTATGATAGAAAAAGTAACAAATACCCTTTCTTCCATAGGAATTAGTGTTAAAAATGGGATTACATATATAAAGGAATTGACAGTAGAAAAATCAACTACTCAAACTGCCAGAATACAAAAATTAGAAATGGTTGATAGCTCAACCGGAGAGGTTTACTGCACGTGGATTGAAGATGGAGAATGGCAGAAAGCAAAAGGGGATTGCGCTTCTATTAAAGCCACTAGCGTAGTTATTGAAACAGAACAACCACCAGCGTCAGCTGAAGAAATAAAACAGGCAGTAAAGAAGGAAGTTAAACAAGAATTGCAAACAGAAATTGAAGGACAGGTTGCAGCTAAGATTGAAGAAAAAAATCAAGAAGAAAAACAAAAAACGGAATCTTTAGATGAAAATCTTTCTATATCCTCAGTTTCAAGCATAGATGATATTCTTGTGGATTTTGGAACAGAGATTTCCTTAATTAATTTACCAAGCAGTATTACAGCCGTTGTCAGTGGTAGCACGCAAGGATTATTAGTTACATGGGATAGTGGAACTCCAGCTTATAACGCAAACACATCTGGGACATATGTTTTTGCCGGAACTTTGAATAATTTATCAGAAGGTGTAAGCAATCCAGATGATATTAAAGCTTCTGTTAATGTAATTGTTGGAGAAGAGCCAGTTGTTGAAGAAGTTCAGGAGGATCAAGAAGAGGAAATAGAGACAATAGAAGAACAACCACAGGAAGAAAGTTTGCCAATATTGGAAATATTAGAACCAGTAGGGGATTTGCTTCAGGATGCCACAGCCGGACTATTAAATTCTATGTTGGAATTTATGAAATGGTTATTTAATGTCAGTTTTAACAAATTATCATTTTTAGGAAATATATCTTCTGAATTGTCGTACGAATTTCAAGATTTAAATGATTCCGTAATGGTAAGTTTGGAACAAAAAACTCCTTCGATAATGAAAAACCAAACAGCCAGCGTTTTAGATTCTTTGCAAAACGTATGGTCTATGGTAAAAAGAATAATAACTAAATAATATAATAATCAAAAAATATAAAAATTATGCTAAAAGAAATGCCATCGTTAATGAAGTTTTGTGAGGTAATTTTAAAATACAGTATTTATTCCTTAGTATTTTTGTTGCCAATTTCGTTTTTGCCATGGACATCGGACATTCTTGATTTTAACAAGCAGACATTATTAGTTTTGTTAACTTTTGTAGCTTTATTTGCATGGATGGCAAAGGTTTTAATCTCCGGAAAATTTGTTCTAAATATAAACAAAACCCATATAGTCGTTTTAATCCTATTTTTAGTTTATCTGGTTTCAACTGTTTTTTCCTTGGATAGATACGGAAGCTTTTGGGGTTGGCCGAGAATAACATCTCAGAGTTTATTAACTCTTGTTTCTTTTGCGATTCTTTATTTTTTAGTTAGCAATATTTTTACTAAAAAAGAAATTTATAAGTCAGCAGTTCTTTTAATTCTATCTAGTCTGCTGGCTGTTTTTATCGGAATTCTACAATTTTTGGGTTTGTTTCTTCCATTTGGTTTTGCCAAAAGCACCTCGTTTAACACAATAGGAATGGTGGGCAGTTTAGGTTTATTTATTGCTGTATTATTGCCGTTATTAATAATTTTGGCAATATATAGTAAAAAATGGCTGAAAATAATTTTGACAATAGGGGTGGTATTAATGGCAATTTCATTGGTTTTAATCAACTATATTATGATTTGGTGGGTGGTTTTGATTGGATGCGCGCTTTTACTTTTGTTTGCTATAGCTAAAAAAGAATTTTTTGATTTAAGGTGGCTTGGATTGCCAATGTTTTTTTTAGTTTTAGCTCTGTTTTTTATATTTTTGAATATTCAACTTCCAACACCTCAAAGATCATCAGAAATTTATTTGAAACAATCGGTTGGTTTTGATATCGCCATAAAGACAATAAAAAATTCGCCACTTCTCGGGTCAGGACCTGGAACCTTTGCATATGACTTTTCAAAATACAAAAAATCTGATTTGAACCAGGGTCTTTTATGGGGAATAAGATTTGATTCAGCCGGTTCAAAAATTTTGACAGTTTTGGCGACAACTGGAATTTTAGGTTTTATTTCTTTTTTATCTCTAATCGCTGTAGTTCTCTTTTACGGAGTAAAGTTTGTGCTCGACAAGGAATTTAATCAAAAACAACAATCAGAATTATATTCATCGGCATTAGCTGGCGGTGTTCTAATTGGATTTTTAAGCTTAGTTATTGGGTTCTTTTTATATAGTTCTAATGTTACATTGGATTTTTTATTTTTCTTTTTAATAGCTTGTTTTATCGGACTAACTAGCACCACAAAAAAGGAATATCTTCTTAATCCGTCTTCTTTTTTGACCTTAGGTACTACTTTTGTTTTTACTTTATTCTTTATTTTTGGTTTGGGCCTTTTGATCTTAAATGGACAAAGGTATATAGCTGAAACAAACTATTCTAAAGGAGTGTCAGTCTTTGCTTCGGGTCAAAAAGATCAGGGTATTTTGAGACTAGAAAAAGCCGTGAGCTTAAATCCAAAATCAGATCTTTATTTAACAGAACTTTCTCAGGCTTATCTTTCTAGATTGGGAGATGTTGTTAACGATAAAAATTTATCTGATGATGAGAAAAATTCAGCGGTTCAGATGCTAATTAACAATTCTATCAATGCTGCAAAAATAGCAACCGACGTAAGCCCCAATAATGTAAGTAATTGGTCTATCAGAGGATTTGTTTACCAAAATTTAATAGGTGTAGTCCCCGAATCAGCAGATTGGGCATTAAAATCGTATGATGAGGCAATAAATTTAGAATCGGTTAATCCGTATTATCCAACACAAAAAGGAATTGCATATATGTCAAAAGCAACTATTGTAGATAAAGACGATGCTAAATTAAAAAATCAGGATTTGGATAATGCAAAAGAGCAATTTGATAAAGCCGTAAAATTAAAATCAGACTATGCTTCAGCGCGTTTTCAAATAGCCATGGTTTACCAGGCAAAGGGTCAGACAAGCCAGGAAATATCAGCATTAGAAGAGGCAAAAAAATATTCTCCCAATGACGTAGGTTTATTATTCCAAATAGGTTTGATTTACTACCAAAGAGAAAATTTTGACAAAGCAAGATTAAACCTTGAGTCAGCGGTAAATATTTCTCCAAATTATTCCAATGCTTTATATTTTTTGGGATTGTCTTATTTCAATCTTAATCAAAACGATAAGGCTATCGCCCAGTTTCAAAAAGTTTCAAACTTGAATCCGAACAACGATGAAATAAAAAAGGTTTTATCTAATCTTCAATCAGGCAAGAACCCTTTGGCCGGCATAGCTCAAGAAAATCCACCGCAAGCTCCAGTTGAAGAAACTCCTCAGGAAAGTCCCAAAAAATAGAAATCTCCAATAAAAAACCGCCCGATACGCTTTCGCGTCGGGCGGTTTTTTATTGTTATAATTGAGGTTTGACTGGAGGTGGATTTGTTATTCCATTAAAGATTTCTCTCACCTTTATAATAATTTCTTCCGGAGTAAATTGCGCCTTGATTAGATAATCGTTTGCTCCCAACCCAATAGCTCTATCAACGTCTTCTTTTTGCCCAAGGTTGGACAAGACAATTATAGGTATAGACGAGGTGTCAGTATCTGCTTTTATTTTAGATAATACCTCGAATCCATCTATACTAGGCAAAAGAAGATCGAGCAAAATTAGATCAGGTTTTTCTTCTTTTATCTTTTTAAGACCGCTTTCTCCATCAACAGCTTCCGATATGCTAAAACCAGCAGAAGAAAGTTTTTTGCTTATCAGATCTCTTAAAAAAGAATCATCCTCAACAATTAAAATATTTTTTTCCATGTTTTTAAATTTTATAACCGCTCGGTTACATTTATTGTAATTCTGCGGAATTTAATAATTTTTATTTACGTTACACTTTATATTACACTTTATATAATATTACACAACTACTTTTTAATCGGTAGACTAAAATAAAAATCACTTCCTTCGTCTTTTTTTGAATTAAACCAAACTTTACCTCCGTGGGCTGTAACAATTTCTTTTACAAAGAATAATCCCAAGCCATATCCCATGGGTTCTTCTTTGATTGCATTGCTCCCCCTAAAAAATTTATTAAATATTTTTTTATTTTGCTTTTTTTCGATTCCTATGCCAGAGTCATGAATTTTAAATTCTATATTTTTCCCACGGGTTTTTACAGAAATGGTTATGGTTCCTCCGACAGGGGTATATTTTATGGCATTATCTAAAAGATTTTGGATAGCTAGCTTTATTTTTTGATCATCTACCCTTGTCTCCGGTAATTTTTTTTCTGGTTTTTCAAAATTAAAGCTAATTTTTTTCTTTGTAATTTCGTCTTGATACAAATCTATCGCGTAAAGAATAGCATCCTCTATATTGTACACCTCTTTTTCTAAAAGATATTTTCCATTTTCAATTTTAGCAATGTTTAATAAATCTTCAACCAAGTAGATTAACTGGTTATTTTTCTTATAAGCCCCATTTATCACATTTTTTTGTTCTTCGGCTATTTTGCCAAAGTCGTCATTTAAAATCATTCCCAGTGACCATTTTATGCTTGATAGCGGGGCTGATAGCTGATGAGCTGTTAGAGAAATAACTTCTTTTTTTGCTTGTTCATTTTTTATTCTTTTTGTTAAAAAAAATATTATAATAATAAAAATTGATGAAGCTAAAATATTAAATAAATAGATTATACTAGGTTCAAAAATCAGGATAAGCCATGGCTCAAGGATTATTGCAACAAATAAAATCGTGCTTATAAAAAGTAAAATTTTGTAGTCCATTTAATTGTATAAATTATTTCCAGTATTTTTAGGTGGAGTAGTAGGTGGTGGAGTAGTGGTATTAGTATCTTTAATGAAAATTCTAAATTTATCTTTTATTATGCCGTTTTTCGATGCGTCTATCACGGGAGATGTATGTACTAATGAATAGGAGCCGTCATCATTTTTCTTTTCTATTTTAACGTAGTACTTACCCTTTGGGATCAAACAAAAATATCTTCCATATTTATCAGTAATTTTATGGCTTATTTCTCTGTTAGAGGAAGGATCCATGATTCTTAATATAGAAAATGCTATTGGCGTACCATTTTCTATATCGATAACAGAGCCGTATGGTCTTGGTTTTATCCCTAAGATTCTTAGTACAAGCAGAAAAACATATAGCCCCAAAATAATGCTGTTGTACGGATATGGAGCAAGGAAAAAAGCTATAATCGCGATAATAAAGCCTACAAAGTACATAAAATCAGAAATTTTTCTTAAAAACAAATCCCATCGAGTAAAAAACTTTGTTAGGCTTTTGTTTTGTTTTGTGTACTCGTTCCAGTCAAATTTTATAGAATCCAAAGGGATGTTTCTGGTTACAACTTCGTCTCTTTTTATTTCCACTTGGTCTCCAAAATATAAATTATCATAAAGTTCATCTTTTGTTTTACCTACGAGTTTTTGAGACGGAAAAATATAGTTTGTTTTGTTGGCTATTATTCTATAAAATCCAGGTTCAATCAAAAATCCATAACGGCCATCAAGGTCTGTAATAGCAGAGGAAACATCTTTGCCAGTTGAATCTTTTAGAATAACATAAGCTGGGTCTAACGGTTGTTTTGTTATAGAGTCGTAGACTACGCCCCATGGTGGATTTCGTTTTTTCCAGCCGAATGCCATCAATAAAATTCCCATCAATCTTGTTGGAATCAAAAGTATTTCTGGCAAAGAGAGAGGCGAAGCAAAAGCAGTAGCAAGTACCACCGTTATTAAGCTGACAGTAGTAATCGTTTTGGTTGTTATATCTATTGGTGAAAAAGGGATTATCGGAGGTATGATGGGTATTATTTTTTTACATTCTTCGCAATCTGTGGGACAGTTTTCGCAGTTTTCTTCTCCTTTGCAATCTTTATCTCCGCAGTATGAGTATGGTTGAATAATTTTACACTCTCCGCAGTCATCAGGGCAGTTTTTACATGATTCTTCTCCTTCGCAGGTTTTATCTCCACAAGACGGGGCTGGTTGACAATAACCGCAGTCATCAGGGCAGTTTTTACATGATTCATCATCTTTACAGAAGCCATCTCCACAAAATGGTTCTTTTTTGCATTCTCCGCAATCACTTGGACAAATCTCACAGGATTCGGGGGCTTCGCATTTGTTATCACCGCAGATTGGAAGGCAAATTCCGCAATCATTAGGACATGTTTTGCAATTTTCATCTCCTTCGCATTTGTTATCACCGCAGATTGGAAGGCAGATTCCGCAATCTCCTGGACAATTTTTACATGTCTCTTCTCCTTCACAGATTTTATTTCCACACAAAGGTTCTAAAATACACTCTCCGCAGTCATCAGGGCACGTTTCGCATGATTCAGAAAATTCACATTCATTATTACCGCAAACAGGTTCTTGGCATGATCCACAATCTTCAGGACAGTTTCCACATCCTTCAAATCCGTTGCACGTATCGTCTCCACAGTAGGTAGGGATTGGCGGTGTTATCGGACCCGGACCTCCACCTCCTCCCCCTCTACAACTTTGAGGTCTATAATCTGTGATAACGTTACAGTTTGCGTTGGTAGTGCAGGTAAAAGTAACAGTACCCACAGTATCTCCGCTGGCAGTTCCCGTAAATTGACCAGAACAATTAATCGCAGATCCATCAAAATTTATCCAACCTGTGTTTTCACCCCACGCAGAGCCAGAAAGAGCCCCGCTAGTATTTATAGAAACTCCGCTATTTGTGGGAGCCATATTTATCCATCCATAGTTTTCGTTCCATGCGTGGCCCGTAATCCCAGAATCGCTAATACTAATATCTCCGTTTGTGGCGCCAAAGTTTATCCAACCCGCATTATTGGACCAAGCATATTTATAGGTACTATCTATTGTTCCATTTGTATCTGAAGCTGATGCTACAGCAAAAAAAACAAATACAAAAAAGAGTGCAAAGATAAAAATTTCTGAAAATTTTTTGAAATTTTTTTGCATGATATATTTTTTTATTTTACCATTTTAAAACGTTCAGGCAAATAGCGAGTTTTACACCTGCCTGCCGGCAGGCAGGCAATAAAAAATGCGCTCTTTAGAATTTGCGATTTCGCAAATTCTAAAGAGCGCTTGGTGGCTATTGCCACTTGAGAATACCGAGCTCTTCAAGCGCCTTATAGGCGCACGCCACAGCGCTCGTTTCTGTGAGGATGCCAGAAGCTAAGATTTCAGGAAATTCTGCTAATGGCACCAGAAGAGTTTCTATAATATCGTTTGGGCCTAGACTTTGTGCGTTTGGGATATACTCTAGTTCTGTTGCCAAAAAAAGGTGAGCTGGATAGCCGTGGCTTTCAAAGTCAACACCACGATACATTCCGGTTTCAATTTCAACATATCCGAGGTATCGAAAATTTCCGTTGCCATAACCAGTTTCTCTCAAAAAACCAAGCTCGGTTCTTTCGGTGATTTTTTCTAGAGTTGTTTCTGAATCGATTTCTCCGATTCCGCCCGGAGAAAATTCCAAACTTGCTCTGTTGACTCCATGTTTCCACTGGCACAGGGTTACCACTTTCTCTTGGCGGGTAACTCCAAAGCAGACAGACCAGCCAAAAGGGCGGATGACCGAGGTATAGTTTTGAATTTTTCCGTCGCCTGTTTGAAGTTGAAATTTCGCTATTTTCCCAAAGAACGGGATGTGGGGGCTGAAATAAGGTCTGCCTACCATAGGCCAACCCTTAAATCGTGGCTCTGCTATAATCTCGCGGAAACGATCTACCGCCGACGTTGACATGATTTTTTTTCCTTTTTGTTAAAGTTCAAATATGAGTTATTTTTATATTACATTATATTTTATTTTTGTCAATTAAAACAACTAAAAGGCCTCAGCAGATATCTGCTGAGGCCTTTTATAAGATAAAATGATAATTTTATACTTTTGCTAATCTTTTTATGCACTTAGTGCAAGCTAAAACTCGTTTGCCGGCGTTTTTACCATAAGTCAAACGAACCCACTGTAAATTTGGGCGTCTTCTTTTCTTAGCTGTTGGGTTGTATTTACCTCTTAGTTTCACGAGAATATAACCCATTGATGATTTTTTTTCGCAAATTGAACAAATTTTTTCTGCCATAATATATTTATTGATTAAACAATAATATAATATTAGCATTAATTTTATTTTTTTGCAAGATGTGATAATATAAATACATGGATTTTATAATAATCGTTTTTTATTTAATTGTTTTGTTGTTTTCTATAATAATACACGAGCTTTCACATGGCTACGTGGCTTATTCTTTGGGAGACCCTACGGCAAAATATGCAGGTAGGCTTACTTTAAATCCCTTGAAACACTTAGATCCTTTTGGTTCTGTTATACTGCCGTTTTTATTTTTGATTACTACATCTTTGCTCCCCGGAGGACCTTTTGCATTTGGTTGGGCAAAGCCAGTACCAATAAATCCTTATAATTTTAAAGACCAGAAGTGGGGGACATTAAAGGTTTCAATTGCCGGACCATTATCAAATTTTGCAGTTGCGATAGTATTTGGACTGGCTATAAGATTTTTAAATTATCCGCAACTTGCTACGCTAGTTCAATTTTTTTCGATTATTGTATTTTTAAATATTTTACTAGGGCTGTTTAATCTGATTCCTGTTCCACCGCTTGATGGGTCATGGATACTATTTAGATTTTTACCTGTGGGTGCTGAAAAGGTAAGATTGTTTCTACAGCAATACGGATTGTTTATTTTAATGTTGCTTCTTTTTTCGGGAGTATTAGATTATTTATTCTATTTTATAAATTTAATATTTTATGTAATTACGGGCACATCTGTTTGAATATTGTAAAAACGTATTGACCCCGTTAGAAGTTTTAATAATTTAGTAAAATTTTTGGCAGGTTAAAATTATAAACAATAACAAACATTGGAACAAGCATACAAAAATTATTTTTAGGCTAAACTTCTAACGGGGTTGACACCCAAAATATTATTTGCTAATATAATTATTACATAAGCGCTACGCGCTTTTTAATTATTTTTTCTTTATAATTACAGAGGAAAAAGTAAAAGTTTATACATGCCAACAATTCATCAATTAATTAAAAAACCAAGGAGAACGCCAAAAAAACCAAAGAAAACAGTGGCGTTGCATTTTGGTTTTAACGTTTTAAAAAATAAACCAACTCAATATCCTTCTCCGTTTAAAAGGGGTGTTTGTATAAAGGTTTTTACCCAAACACCATCAAAGCCAAACTCAGCTTTAAGAAAAGTGGCTCGTGTTAAATTATCAAATGGAAGAGAGGTTACAGCTTATATCCCTGGAGAAGGTCACAATTTACAGGAGCATTCAATTGTTTTAATAAGAGGAGGAAGAGTTAAAGATTTGCCAGGAGTTAGATATCATATTGTAAGAGGAGTTCTAGATACAGCCGGAGTTGAAAATAGAAAACAAGAAAGATCAAAGTACGGAACCAAAAAAGCTAAGGGAGCGTAGCGAACACTTACCCCGAGCAGAAGCGAGGGGAACCAAAATTGAAACAGTAAAGGTACGCCGTAAATTGAAATAAAGGTATATATTATATAAACATTTCAATTGACGGCATGAATTTATTCGTTTCACTCATAAATTCACATGAGAAGAGCATATAAAAAACACAAAATAGATCCAGACCGTATTTATAATGACATAGAGGTTTCTAAGTTTATAAATAAGGTAATGAGCGATGGGAAAAAAACAATAGCACAAAAAGTAGTGTATGGGGCTTTTGATTTGATAAAAGAACAAACAAAAAAAGAACCTTTAGAAGTTTTTAAGCAAGCAATTGAAAATGCTTCCCCAATTTTAGAAGTAAAGCCAAAAAGAATTGGAGGAGCCACTTATCAAGTGCCTATGGAAGTTAGGGGAGAAAGAAAATTAGCTTTAGCTTTTAGATGGATTTTAGAAGGAGCAAGAAATAAAAAAGGGAAACCAATGGCAGAAAAATTAGCACAAGAATTGATTGATTGCACAAATAATCAAGGAAACGCAATTAAAAAGAAACAAGATACTCACAGAATGGCAGAGGCCAACAAAGCTTTTGCTCATTTTGCCAGGTCTAGGTAATAAACACGTAATTCAACACGTATTTTATTACGTAATAAAATACGTAATAAAATACAACGAAAGCAAAAGGTACGCCGGAATTTAAAACAGATGTATTCGATTATATCAACGTTTTCAATTCTGGCATGAATTTACTCACTTCGTTCGCAAATTTATATGCCTCGTACTAATCCATTAGATAAATTAAGAAATATTGGAATCATAGCTCACATTGACGCTGGAAAAACAACTTTTTCCGAACGTCTTTTATTTTACACCGGAGTTTCACATAAAATAGGAGAGGTGCACGAAGGTGAAGCTATTATGGATTGGATGGAACAAGAGAGAGAAAGAGGAATTACCATTACTTCAGCTGCCACTACTTTTTATTGGAGAGGCCATCAGATGAATTTAATTGACACGCCGGGACACATTGATTTTACAGCCGAGGTTCAGAGATCTTTAAGGGTTCTAGACGGAGCTGTTGTTGTTTTTGATGGAGTCGCCGGAGTTGAGCCCCAATCAGAAACAGTATGGAGACAGGCAGACAAATATGCCGTGCCAAGATTTTGTTTTATAAATAAATTAGATAGAATGGGAGCTTCTTTTGAAAAAAGTTTTCAATCAATTTTAAATAAACTAACAAAAAATGCAATTGCTGTTCAAATACCGATTGGCTTAGAAGAAAAATTAGAGGGAGTTATTGATTTGATAAAAATGAAAGCCCTTTATTTTGAAGGAGAAAAAGGAGTCCAGGTGGTTGAAAAAGATATCCCAGAAGACTTAAAGCAGGAAGCTGAAGAATGGCACAAAAAAATGCTAGAAAAAATTGCCGGAGAGGATGACGCCTTAACCGAAAAGTTTTTGGAAGGAAAAGAAATTTCACCTGAAGAATTAAAAAAAACTTTGAGGAAAGCAGTTTTAGACTATAAGTTGGTTCCGGTTTTTTGTGGGTCTGCTTTAAAAAACAAAGGAGTTCAACCTGTTTTAGATGCTGTTGTTGATTATCTTCCTTCTCCTTTAGAAGTTCCTTCTCAAAAGGGAACTGATCCTAAAACAGGAGCTGTTATAGAAAAAAAATCATCAGACGAAGAACCATTTTCAGCTTTGGTGTTTAAAGTTGCTACAGATCCTTTTGTTGGAACTTTAACTTTTTTTAGAGTTTATTCAGGAGTTTTGAATAAGGGTTCGTATGTTTTAAACGCAAATACAGGAGAACAGGAAAGGATTGCTAGGATTTTAAGAATGCACGCCGATGAAAGACAGGAGTTGGATGTTCTCTATGCAGGAGAAATTGGGGCCACGGTTGGGCTAAAGGCAACCAGCACAGGTCATACATTGTGCGACAAAGCGCATCCTGTAATTTTAGAAAAAATTGTGTTTCCTGAACCAGTCATCGGGATTAGAGTTGAGCCAAAAACAAAAGTTGATCAGGAAAAGCTTATTATGTCTATTAGAAAACTTACAGAAGAAGACCCAACATTTAGAATTAAAGAAGACATAGAAACCGGAGAAACTATTATTTCTGGAATGGGAGAATTGCATTTAGATATCATAGCCGACAGATTAAGGAGGGAATTTCACGTTGAAGCAAATTACGGAAAACCACAAGTAGCATATAAAGAAACAATTACCGCTGAAGGCGAAGGAGAAGAAAAATATGTTAGACAGTCCGGAGGAAAAGGACAATATGGACACGTATTATTAAGAGTAAAACCAAAAGAGAGGGGTGCAGGATTTGAGTTTATTGATGCAATTAAAGGAGGAGCAATTCCAAAAGAATTTATTGCTCCGGTTCAAAAAGGTGTGAAAGAAGCAATTGACAAAGGAGTTGTTGCCCATTATCCAATGGTTGATGTTGAGGTCACGCTTTATGATGGAAGCTTCCACGATGTTGACTCTTCAGAATTTGCTTTTAAAATTGCTGGCTCTATGGCTTTTCAACAAGCTGCAAGAAGAGCCAAACCGGTTATTCTAGAGCCGGTTATGAAAATGGAAGTTGTTACTCCAGAAGATTTTTTTGGACAAGTTATTTCTGACCTAAGTTCAAGAAGAGGACAGATTAAAGAAACATCAGAAAGAGCTGGAATGAAAGTTATAGATGCATTGGTGCCATTATCAGAAACATTCGGATATGCCACTTCTATTAGGTCTTTAACAGAGGGCAGAGCATCATTTACAATGGAATTTAACAGTTATGAGCAAGTGCCAGCTAACATCGCTCAGGAAATTATTGACGGAAAGAGAAAATAATAATAAGAGTTAATAAAAACAAATACCCCTCACCAATTTCAGGTGGGGTTTTTGTTTACATAGATTTATTGTGCGCGAAGCGCCTTCGGCTGTCAGAGTGCACATAATTTGTTAATAGGTAAAATTAGTGAAGGGGTTTCGCGACGGCAAGGAAAATATATTCCGTCGCTCAAAAAAAGAGCCCTTAGCATATTGCTAGGGCATGTTAGGACATTGTCCTAACGCTTCAGACCGGTCTGAAGCGTTTATTATTAAGAGTATTCATTCTCCACCATGATTGTAGGAATCATTCATGACTTCTATTTTTCTGTCTACGGTTCGGAAACTTTCTCTTGAACAGTCCTCTAATTAAAAAACCACCTCTGATTTTTTCACGATTAAGTGAGCTACAAAGCTCCCATTCTTCTTTACCTATATCATTAAGCCAATTCAGAGTATCTCGCCGTTCTTTCATTTGTCCTATTTTTGGTAAAAATGGTGGTTGGTCAAAATGAAAATTAAACTCTAAATATCTGTATTCCCATTTCACGACGTTTCTCCTAGGTTAGGTAACGGCTCAACAGCTGTTGAGCCGTATGGATGTCGGGTCTACACAGGTCTTTCGGTGGTAGGTTCCCGGTAGTGGGGGTCGCAGTATTGATCTGCGATAGAGCTAGCTTCAGCAGGATCGCTTGCTAAAACCGCTTGAATGGCGTGTTGCATGGCACGATACTCAACAGCGCCCCTTTTGTCGACGATCCTTCCAATGGCTTGTAGCCGTGGATCATCAGTTGACTCAGCTATCTGTTCTTGAACTTTAAGTTTGAGATAGGCACGGCGACACAAGGGAAGTCCAACGACAGCCACGAGCTCATATCCTTCGTATCTGCTGAGTTGAGCTTGCTCGGTATCTGTTTGGCCTGTTAGGTCGATTACCAAAAATTTCAGCACGGCTGGTCTCCTTATGAGAGGGTGAGGGGAAACGCCTCACCGAGGTGCTCGATGAGGCGTTTGCGGATTGTCAAAGATATCTGGATATAGTATAATTAAATTACTTTAAAAGTCAATAAATTTATAAGATTATCTTTTTAGTTTAAAAAACACTTGACGAGAACAAAATAATATAATAAGATAATATTATTAAGCTGAACAGGCAAAACTGCTCGGTAAAATTAAAATTATTAATTTAAATTAATATCTCACCACCTGGTAAATGGTGTGGGGAAAAAATAGAAAATGGCAACAGAAAAATTTGAGAGGTCTAAACCTCACGTAAACGTAGGTACTATTGGTCACGTTGATCACGGAAAAACTACGTTGTCAGCCGCAATTATGAAAGTTTCAAAATTGCGTGGTTTTAAGTGTTCAGAAAAAGATGTTAGTCAAATTGACGCATCTCCTGAAGAAAAAGCAAGAGGAGTGACGATTTCTATTACTCACTTAGAGTATGAAACAGACAAAAGGCACTATGCTTTGATTGATTGCCCAGGACACGCTGACTATATTAAAAATATGATTACGGGAGCCGCTCAAATGGATGGTGGAATACTTTTAGTTTCTGCTCCAGATGGACCGATGCCTCAAACAAAAGAACACATTCTTTTAGCAAGACAAGTAGGATTACCATCTTTGGTTGTGTTCATGAATAAATGTGATATGGTTGACGATCCTGAAATTTTAGATTTAGTTGAGTCAGAAATCAGAGAGCTTTTAAAAAAGAATAAATATCCAGGAGACGAAACTCCTATTATAAGAGGATCTGCTTTGAAGGCATTAGACGCTTCATCTGTTGACGACCCAGCAGCCAAACCAATAATCGAATTATTGGATGCAGTTGACAATTATATTCCTGAACCAACAAGAGAATTAGAAAAACCATTTGCTATGGCCATTGAAGATGTTTTCTCAATTGAAGGAAGAGGAACAGTGGCTACAGGAAGAATTGAAAGAGGTGTTATAAAAGCAAACGAAGAAGTTGAGATAGTCGGTATTAGACCAACCCAAAAAACAGTTATAGTTTCAGTTGAAATGTTTCAAAAATCATTGGATGAAGGAAGGGCAGGAGACAACGTCGGTCTTTTAATGAGAGGATTAAAAAAAGAAGACGTTGAAAGAGGACAGGTAATTTGCAAACCAGGTTCCATTACTCCTCACACAGAATTTGAAGGAGAGGTTTATATTTTAACAAAAGAAGAAGGTGGAAGGCACACACCATTCTTTACAGGGTACAAACCTCAATTGTATATCAGAACATCTGATATAACTGGGGATGTAACTTTGCCAGAAGGGACTGAAATGGTAATGCCTGGCGACACAGCCAACTTAAAAGTTAAATTAATTGTTCCTGTTGCTTTGGAAGAAAAAACAAATTTTGCCATTAGAGAAGGTGGTAAGACAGTAGGAGCTGGAGTCGTAACAAAGATAATCAAATAAACGAACATCGTGAGCTTACCCCGCCATCTATGCTAAATGAGTAATATCAGAAGCTTAGACGGCGGGGTGCTCGTTTCATTCGCAAATGCCGGTAAAGAAAACAACTGTAAAAAAGAAAACAATTGTCAAAAAGGTGGCAAAAGAAGAACCAAAAAAGGATCAAGCTCAAGAAGTTGGGTTAAAGCTTCGTATAAAATTACGAGCCTATGACCACAAAATAATTGACAATTCAGCCCGTCAAATAATTGATATTGCAAATAGATATGGTGCTGAAGTTTTTGGTCCTATACCTTTGCCGACAGAAATTTTGAAATACACCGTAAACAGATCTAGTTTTGTTCACAAAAATGCCAGAGAACAGTTTGAGATGAGAGTTCATAAAAGAGTAATTGATATTTTAAGTCCCAACCAAGATATAATTGAAGCACTAAGGGATCTTAACCTTCCCTCTGGCGTGGATATAACTATAAAGATTTAAGGGTTTGGGCTAATCAGGTAATGAAATTTTGACTGAGCAACTGAATTTTTTAGTTTAAAAAATTCAGTTGCCAAATATATTTTGTTTAGCAAAATGTGTCAAAATTCTACTACCTGTTTGACATTACGATAAAAATTTAGTAAGATAATCAATTACAATCAGATACAGTTAATTCCGCGATAGTTAACTTTCTGCCTCTTCGGCGGATAACAACATTGCCAAATTTTAAAATGGGCAGTAGCCCATTTTTAGTTAAAATTTAGAATATGAAATTTATATTAGGAAAAAAAATAGGAATGTCCCAGATGTTTGATAAAGACGGAAAATTAACACCGGTTACTTTAATTTTGGCCGGCCCTTGCTATATTTTACAGAAAAAAAATAAAGAGAAGAACGGATACGATGCTTTGCAGGTTGGTTTTAATAAAATTGAAAAAAAGAGCAAAATTGGAAAGTCTATGAAAGGAAAGGAATATAAATATATTAAAGAAAATAAAATTCAAGAAGAAGATGATTCAAAAGTTGGAGAGGAAATAAATGTTTCTATTTTTCAAGAGGGCGAAAAAGTAAAAGTATCTGGAATGTCAAAAGGGAAAGGATTCCAAGGAGCCGTCAAAAGGCATGGCTTTTCAGGAAGAAATGCAACTCATGGTGTAAAACACGAGCACAGAACTCTAGGTTCTACTGGCGGAAGATTCCCTCAGCACGTTATAAAAGGAAGAAAAATGCCTGGCCGAATGGGATATGAAAAGGTGGCAGTTAAAAATTTAAAAATAATGAAAATTGATAAAGAAGATAATTTATTGACAGTAAAAGGAGCGGTTCCAGGAAGAAATGGGACATTGCTTGAGATTAAAGGATAAATATAGAAACAAACGCTGTAATTATGAAAATTGATTTATACAATCAAACCGGAAAAAAAGCAGGACAGGTTGATTTACCAGATGAAATTTTTGATGTAAAGTTAAATACTGATTTGGTTCACCAAATTGCAGTTTCCTTGATGGCAAATAAGCGTCAGCCACTAGCCCATACAAAAAATAGAGGAGAAGTAAGGGGCGGAGGCAAAAAGCCATGGAAGCAAAAAGGAACAGGCAGAGCACGACACGGATCAAGTCGTTCACCTATTTGGAAAGGTGGAGGAATAACTTTTGGTCCAAGAAATGAAAAAGTTTTTGAAAAAGAAGTCCCTAAAAAAATGAGAAGAAAGGCTCTATTCATGGTTTTGAGCCAAAAAACAAGGGATAACGAATTGATTATTTTAGATAAAATTGAGTTGGAAAAAGGGAAAACAAAGGAAATAGCAAACATTCTTTCAAAATTACCATCTAAAAATCAGAAAACATTGATTGCATTGCCAAAATACGACAAAAAAATATTTTTGGCTGGGAGGAATATTAAAAAAACATCGATTGACGAAGCTAGAAATATAAACGTATTGGAATTATTAAACCACAAGTATTTATTGTTAACAGAAGATGGAATTAAAACAATTGAAAAAACGTTTATAAAATAAAGATTTAAAATGGCATTATTTGATTTTTTAACAAGAAAAAAGGAGATTGAAAAAGCGAGAAAAGGAAAAAAGATTGAAAAAAAACCAACAAAAAAAGTTGAAGAAAATTTAGTTAAAAAAACTCCCGCTACCGTTAAAGCTACGGTCGGTGATGCAAAGAAAGAAATAAATAAAACAAAAATAGTAAAATCAGGAACATTCTTTTATGAAGCAGTAAAGCAACCGCATATTTCAGAAAAGGCCAGTTATCTAGCAGAAAAAAATCAATATACATTTAAAGTTTCACCAAATCATAATAAAAAAGAAATAAAAAACGCAGTAGAAGGACTTTATGGAGTAGACGTTTTATCAGTGAAGGTAATAAAAATTCCAGCTAAAAAAAGGAGAATCGGAAAAACACAAGGATTTAGAAAGGGTTATAAAAAAGCAATTGTTAAAATAAGAGAAGATCAAAAAATAGAAATTTTGTAGACTTGCTCCCAAATTTATATAAACGAAGCAAAATATGAAAATATATAAACCAACAACACCATCAAGAAGAGGAATGACGGGGATAGATTTTTCTCAACTTAGCAAAAAAAAGCCAGAGAAAAGACTTTTAAAATACGTGAAAAGAAATGTTGGAAGATCAAATTCTTCTGGTAGAATTACCGTGAGACACAAGGGAGGAGGTGTAAAAAAGCTTTATAGAATTATTGAATTTTCACAGACAAAAATGGATATTCCTGCAAAAGTGATTGCTTTAGAGTATGATCCTAACAGAACAGCATTTATCGCCCTAATAGAATACAAAGATGGAGAAAAGCAATATGTTATAGCTCCTCAAGATTTAAAAGTTGATCAGCAAATCATTTTTTCAGAAAAAGCACCATTAACTCCAGGGAATAGGATGAAATTAAAAAACATACCAGTTGGAACAAGCGTTTATAATGTTGAGTTAGAGGCCGGAAGAGGAGGAAAAATCGTAAGATCAGCTGGGAGTTCGGCTCAAGTGTTGGCCCAGGATGATGAATATAGTAATTTAAAAATGCCTTCCAGCGAAATAAGAAAGTTTAAGGGAGAATGTTTTGCTTCAATCGGGATGGTATCAAATCCAGAAAATAGATTTTATACACTAGGTAAGGCGGGAAAGTCTAGATTAAAAGGCAGAAGGCCCCACGTAAGAGGGTCTGCAATGAATCCTGTTGATCATCCACACGGAGGAGGAGAAGGCAGACAGCCAATTGGTTTGAAACATCCGAAGACTCCTTGGGGAAAACCAGCTTTAGGGGTCAAAACAAGAAAAAGAAAAAAATGGTCAAACAAACTCATAATTCAAAGGAGGAAGAAATAAATAATTAACAAATTATTTATTTCGACCGAGTGCAGGATTATATGATAAAGTAAAGCTATTAATATAATTCAAAGAAGAAAAAAATAATTTAATCATGAGCAGAAGTTTAAAAAAAGGTCCATATATTGATGCAAAATTGCTTAAAAAGGTCTTAGGTTTAAGAAAGGACGAAAAAAAGATTGTTAAGACCTGGGCAAGATATTCTACAATTTCTCCAGAGATGGTTGGTCATACATTTGGGGTACATAATGGAAAAGATTTTGTACCAGTTTATGTTTCAGAGGATATGGTAGGTCATAAATTGGGCGAATTCGCCGCTACAACAAAATTCGTAAGACATGGAGGAAAAATACAGAAAGCAATAGAAGCAGGAGCGGACCAAAAAGAAACAGCAAAAATAGAACAGACAAAAAAATAGTAAAGGTTATATCCCTCGCCTGTGGGCTCGGGATGAATTAATTTAATAAATTCACATGGAAGTAAAAGTAAAATTAAGTAATTTGAGGACAGCCCCAAGAAAAGTCAGACAAGTGGTTGACTTGGTTAGGGGAAAAAGAGCTACAGACGCTCAGTCTATCCTTTTGTTTACTGTGAATAAGTCGGCCAGACCAGTATTAAAGCTTTTAAATTCAGCGTTAGCTGCAGCAAAACAAAATTTAAAACTAGAAGAGGCAAGTTTGTTTATCTCAAAAATTACAGTTGACGAAGGACCAAAATTGAAAAGATGGCACCCAATGTCTAGAGGTAGAGCATTCCCGATTATAAAAAGAACCTCTCATGTTGTTTTGACTCTAGAAGAAATAAACCCTATTAATACTGATATAAAAAAACAAACAAAGACAGAAAAAATAAAAAACAAAAAAATACAAAAGGTGGAGAAAAAAGAAGTTAAAACTCTAGGCCGTAGCCAGAAGTCTACGTCCACGGGCGAGGCAAAAAGGAAAATCAACAAAAAAGTTTAATTAATATGAGTCATAAAGTTCACCCAAAATCATTCAGAATAAAAGGAACAGAGGATTGGAACGTCCGCGGTTTTTATGGTAAAAAAATGCCTCAATACTTAGAGGAAGACTTTCTGATTAAAGACTTCTTAAGAAAAAAATTATCAGAAGCATCTATCGCAAACATAGAAATAGAACACTCCGCAAACAAACTTAGCATCATTATTGATACTGCAAGGCCAGGCTTGATTATCGGAAGAGGTGGGGAAGGAGTAGAGGTTTTAAAATCTGAAGTAGAAAAGAAGATAAATAAAAAACAGAGAAGCTATCACGGTATTGGGAAAAGAGAAATAAAAATAGAAATTAAGGAAGTCAAAAACCCATGGATTTCTGCACCTTTGATAGCTCAGATAACGGCTCAACAAATTGAAAAGAGAATGCCATTTAGACAGATTCTCAAAAAATCAGTAGAAAGAGCCATGTCTAACAAAGAAGTTAAGGGGATAAGAATGGAAGTTGCCGGAAGATTAAACGGAATCGAAATTGCTAGACGTGAATGGTTATCTCAAGGAAGAATGCCAAGAAATACAATCAGAGCCGATATAGATTATGCTCAAGACGAAGCACATTGTACCTATGGGAAAATAGGAATAAAGGTTTGGATATACAAAGGAGATAAATTTGACTGAGCCGAAGCGAAGTCAACCCAGCACTTATTTGTTTTCAAAATTTTGAAAACAAATAAGTGCTGGGTAAACATATTATTTCATTTCATTCAACAATATGAGTATATTAATGCCGAAAAAGGTAAAACACAGAAAGTGGCACAAAGGAAGAGGTAGAGGTCGCGGTGCCATTGAGACAAGAGCAACCCAGATTAATTTTGGCAGTTTTGGATTAAAAGCCCTAGATGAAAAATGGATAACAGCAAGACAAATAGAAGCTGCTAGAAGATATATTATAAGATATTTAAAAAAGGGAGGAAAACTTTGGGTAAGAATCTTTCCAGACAAACCAGTGACTGCTAAAGGAGCTGAAGTCGGTATGGGTAAAGGAAAGGGCGCAGTAAATCACTATGTTTTTTCCATAAAACCAGGAAGAATGATTTTTGAGCTAGACGGCTTAAAGGAGGAAATTGCGAAGGAGGCATTAGAGGGTGCAGGAACAAAGTTGCCAATTAAGACAAAATTTGTTAAAAAAGATAGTATTTAAGGGAGCGTAGCGGACACTTATCCAGCATTAATTTTCGTTGTTAAATGGAGGATAAAAAAACAATGAGAATTAGTGCTGGACGCTCAGCTTATTTTATAAAAATGAAAACAGAAGATTTAAGAAGAAAAGATAAAAAGGAATTAAAAAAAATGGTTCAAGAACTCAAAAAAAAATTGAGTGACCTTAGATTCAAATTTTCTTCAAACAAATTAAAAAACGTGAAAGAGATTTGCAATTCAAAAAAAGAATTGGCAAGAATTTTAACTATAATTAATGAAATATAATTAGCGTAGAGATATACTAAAAGAACATGTTTAAAAAAACATTACAAGGAATTGTGGTTTCAGATAAGATGCAAAAAACAGTTGTGGTTCAAGTTGAAAGAGTAAAAGAACATCCAAAATACAAGAGAAGATATAAAATCCACAAAAAATATAAGGCGGACGATCCATCCCAAAAATATCATATGGGAGATAAGGTCGTGATAGAAGAAACCAAGCCGATTTCAAAAGATAAAAGTTGGAAAGTTATAGGGAAGATTTAAGAATTAAAATAATACCATGATTCAGCCAAATTCAATGTTAAAAGTTGCAGATAATAGTGGAGCTAAACTTATCCAGGTTTTTAATGTGCCTGGAGGGACAAGGAGAAGATATGCCCAGCTGGGAGATATTGTTGTGGCTGCGGTAAAAAAAGCAGAACCACGTAAATTGGTCAAAAAACACGACAAAGTAAAAGCCGTAATCGTAAGACAAAGGAAAGAGTACAAAAGAGCAGATGGTTCTTACATCAGATTTGATGATAATGCAGCTGTAATATTGAGTGAAGGAAAGTTGCCCAAGGGAAGCAGAATTTTAGGTCCTGTTGCCAAAGAATTAAGAGAAAAAGGTTTTGATAAAATAGCAGGAATGGCATCTGATTTGTTGTAAAAATTATATTGAAATTATAGAAAATATGAAAGTTAAAAAAGGAGACAACGTTTTAATAATAGCAGGTAAGGACAAAGGCAGAACTGGAAAGATAACAAGGGCACTTCCAAAAGAGTCAAAAGTTTTAGTTGAGGGAATCAACTTAAAGAAGAAACACGTAAGGCCTAGAAAAGAAGGAGAAAAGGGTCAGGTAGTTGAGATTCCAACTCCTATGGATTCTTCTAATGTAAAAATAGTTTGTCCAAAGTGTGGAAAAGCGACAAGAATAGAATACAAAATAGAAAATCCTTTAACGGGTTCTGGAAAAGTAAAAAATAGGATTTGTAAAAAATGCAAACAGAAAATTTAATATGCAACATTTAAAAGAAAAATATACAAAAGAAGCTGTGCCCGCGATGATGGAAAAGTTTGGGTACAAGAATAAAATGGCAGTCCCCTCTATAAAGAAGGTGGTTTTAAACAGTTCTTTTGGAAAAGAAGCAGTCAGCAAAACATCCGGAGAAAGAGAAAAATTACAAAAGCTTATTATGCAGGATTTATCTTTGATTGCAGGACAAAAGCCAAATTTAATAAAATCAAAAAAATCAATTGCCGGATTTAAATTAAGAGAGGGCTTAGAAGTTGCATCAGTCGTTACTTTAAGAAAAAAAAGGATGTGGGATTTTTTAGAAAGACTAATTTATCTTTCTTTCCCAAGATCAAGGGATTTTAAGGGTATTAATTCAAAATCGATTGATAAAAGAGGAAATTTGTCGATAGGGTTTAAAGAGCATATTATGTTTCCTGAGATTTTTACCGAAAAAGAAAAGACAATTTTTGGATTGGAAGTAACAGTTGTTATAAACGCTAAAAATGAAAAGGAGGGTTTAGAGTTATATAAATTATTAGGATTTCCTATCAAATAATTATGGCAAAGACATCACAAGAAGCAAAAGCAATACAAAAGCCAAAATTTCCTTCCAGAAAAATTAGGCGCTGTTTCAAATGTGGCAGAAGACACGGTTTTATGAGAAAATTTGGTCTTTGTAGAATTTGTTTTAGAGAATTAGCAAATAAAGGAGAAATTCCAGGAATTAAAAAATCAAGTTGGTAAAGAAAGAATAAAGGTACGCCGTAAATTGAAATAAAGGTATATATTATATAAACATTTCAATTGACGGCATGAATTTATTCATTTCATTCATAAATTCATATGACAGATCCAATTACAGACATGTTAAACCAAATAAGGAATGCCCAAGCTGTTCAAAAAACAGAGGTTTTTATTCCTTTATCGAAAATTAAAAATGAAATTGCTATGATTTTGTCTAAAGAAGGTTTTATCGGCGAAATAAAAAAAAGCTCAAAAGGAAAGGAAAAAGCTTTAAAGATTTCTTTAAAATATGATAATGGGGTGCCAGCCATAGACGGATTAAAAAGAGTTTCCAAACCAGGACAGAGAATTTATGAACCAGTTCACGAAATAAAAAAGGTTCATGGGGGATTCGGCATTTCAGTAATTTCAACATCAAAAGGTTTAATGACAAATAAAGAAGCAAGAAAACAAAAACTTGGAGGAGAAATAATCTGCCAAGTTTGGTAACATAAAATTATGAGCAGAATAGGTAAAAAACCAATAGAAATCCCAGAAGGGGTAAAAATAGAGATCTCAAATAAAGAGATTAAGGTTTTAGGTCCCAAAGGAGAATTAAAACAAACAATACATCCTGAAATAAAAATTGAAGTCCAAGATGGTAAAATTTTAGTTTCCCCAAGATCTGTATTATCTAAAAAAGGTAGAGGATTGTGGGGGTTGTTTAGAGCCCTTGTAGCCAATATGGTTGAGGGAACGAGCAAAGGTTTTGAAAAAAAGCTAGAAATAGAGGGGGTTGGTTTTAAAGCTAATGTTGAGGGAGATATCTTAGTCCTAAATCTTGGGTTTTCAAATCCTGTAAAAATAAAAAAGATAGATGGAGTTGATTTTTCTGTCGAAAAAAACGTTATTACAGTTTCTGGTATAAACAAAGAGAGGGTAGGGTATATGGCATCTGAAATAAGAAAACAGAAAAAAGCAGAACCATACAAGGGTAAAGGAATTAAATATCAAGGCGAAATAATAAGAAGAAAAGAAGGCAAAAAAGTAGTAGCAAGCAAATAAAATAAGTAAGGAGTATCCTTCGTTTTAGATAATGAATATATATCCATCTAAAACTCAGGATGATTTCCTCGCTTCGCTCGCAAATCAAATGTCAGTAAAACAACAAAAAAGAATAAGAAGACACATAAGGATAAGAAAAATTATACATGGCACACAAGAGAGGCCGCGACTTTGTGTTTTTAGGTCAAATCAGCATATTTATGCTCAACTGATTAATGATGATAATGCAACAGTTTTAGTATCTGTGTCAGACAAAGATTTAAAATTAAAGAAAGGAGAAAAAAAATCTGATATTTCAAAAGAAGTAGGAAAACTAATTGCCAAAAAAGCAATAGAAAATAAAACAGAAAAAGTTGTTTTTGATAGGGGAGGAGTTCTATTCCATGGAAGAATAAAAGCATTGGCTGATGGTGCCAGACAAGGAGGACTTAAGTTTTAATTAATTTCGCAAAATTACAGCGAAGCGATTCAAAATAAATTAAAAAAAATGGTAGAAGAAATAAAAAAGGAATCACCTGCTAATGCAGGAAATTCAACAGGAAAAAATTTACTCGGACAAAAGTTCGGCGGTGATTTTAGACCTGCCTCGCGTCAAGGCGGGCAAACAAGAAGACCTGGTTTTGGTAGGGCTGGAGTAGGAAGAGATAGGCAAAAAGATGAGTTCCAAACAAAACTTTTAGATTTGGCTAGAGTCGTTAGGGTTACTGGAGGCGGAAAAAGGCTAAGATTTAGAGCCGTTATGGTAGCTGGTGACAAAAAAGGGAAGATAGGAATTGGCGTAGATAAAGGCAAAGATGTCTCTCAAGCAATTGAAAAAGCAACAAGAATAGCCAAAAAGAATTTGATTACAGTTGTTATAGCAGATGGAACCATTCCTCACGAAGTTACAGCAAAATATGGACCAGCTAGGATTTTGTTAAAACCCCAGAAAAAGGGTAGAGGACTAGTTGCTGGAGGAGCTGTAAGAACTATCTGTGATTTAGTTGGAATTAAAAATATTTCTTCAAAAATTCTTTCCGGCTCAAAAAATAAATTAAATAACGCAAGGGCGACTATCGAAGCATTAAAAAAATTGAGAGCAAAAAACTAAATAAAAGGATATCCCTTGCTTTATAAAAAGCTTGGGCCATTCGGCTCTGAGAGCCTCAGGCTCGAAGAGATGATTTATTCATTTCATTCATAAATCACATGCAAATACACGATTTAAAACCAAAACATAAGACAAAAGGGAAAAAAAGAGTTGGTAGGGGCGGTAAAAAGGGGACTTATTCTGGAAAAGGAATGAAGGGTCAAAAATCAAGAGCTGGCAGAAAAATGGTTCCGGTTGTAAGAGAACTGATTAAAAAGTATCCAAAATTAAGAGGATACAGAAGTGTCTCCTTAAAAAATATTTTTACCGTTGTTAATCTAGACGCCTTAGAAGAAATTTCAAAAGATGCGGATGTTATTAATCCAGAGAATTTGATTAAAAAAGGGATTATACGTATGATAAAAGGAAGAGCCCCAAAAGTTAAAATATTGGGGAATGGGAAGCTAACCAAAAAATTAACCATTGAAGATTGCAAATTATCCAAAACAGCTAAAGATGCTGTAGAAAAGGCCGGCGGAGTTGTTAAATAAAAAGAGGTGGTGCCGTAAATTGAAATAAAGGTATATATTATATAAACATTTCAATTGACGGTTTTAAAATTAAACGAAAGTGAAAGGTAACGCCGGAATTTAAAACAGATGTATTCGAT
>Ga0172381_10001528_pt1 | contig 27002 bp, 11 predicted proteins | sample Leawel6488metaG_FD_119754 | JGI IMG/M metagenome (GOLD analysis project Ga0172381, IMG submission 119754) | Leachate microbial communities from a municipal landfill in Southern Ontario, Canada - Leachate well 64-88 metaG | ecosystem: Engineered > Solid waste > Landfill > Unclassified | place... | reverse complement strand
GGAGCAGCCCTAGCTTATAGACAGAAATATAAGTCTACCATGTATGGTGCCGATGTCCAAGGAGACTTCGCCTCGTTAATGCGAGCGCTTCCTACCAAGGAAAGAGAATTCTTCAACTCTTTTATACAGGCTCCAGCTAGCGAACGAGGCCGGATTAAGGAAATTGTGCCTCTGGGTATGCGAAGGTTCCTAGAAGCTAAGTGGGGGGATCCCATTGAAGATAATCCTAATCTCGAACAATACTTTAAATCTCACAAACTGCCAGCTGAAAACTGGGTGGGGTATCATCCAGCAGTTAATCTAGATGATGTGAAACTTAAGGTGGCTCGTCAAGAAGGACTTGATCTTCACGACTTCAACCTATGGGAATCCCAGGAGCGCACCCTAAGACGCAAACCCTATGTCCCTCTAATAGATCCTTTTAACAGCCGCGGGAACCCCCATCTAATCAAGCAAGAATTAAATGATATCATGTCTGCACAAGGGTATAATGACTATGACGTATATGTACAAAGCCAAACTGGCAATCCAGATATGCAATTATCCTTTGATATCAAGCATGTTACTGAGGGTGTGGCTAAAGAATACATAACTAAAAACCTTCGTAAATTAGTATCTAATGCTATGGTGGCATAACAATGGCCTTTACTCCTGATCCTGAAGCAGCCCGAGCCCTTAAAAAGCTTCAGCATCTCCATGAAAATTTCAGTCTTGGTGCCAACGATATATTCCCAATGGATCGTGGGCACGGCTATATAACCTATAATGGTGTACGTAGAATAGCCCATTCTTTTGTTGGATCTAAGGGAGAACACATAGGGCTAAATACATTTCTTGCCTCCCAGATAAAAGATATTGCTGGGATACCCAATCTAGAAGAACAAGAAAAAGCCCTCTCCGCCTTTCAATATGGTTTTAAAAACTTCATCTATGGGATGCCTGTAGCTCATGCAGAACAAAGAGCCGCTCGATATGCTGCTCGTCATTCTGCATGGGACTATAGCCAATATGCTTCATATAAAAATAGTTTCGCTCCATTCTCTGCATTACAACAATTTGCTCAAAATTTTACCAAAGCTGGTTATGGTGTTTCTGGTGTAGGATCCGAAAAAGTTGGATCCTTTATGTATAGTACTAAATCCTTAATGGCTCTAATTCCTGGAGCTAGTCCTCAAGAATATATCCGTAAGTTTGCCACTCCTCTAGATTACTTACCAGTAGGATCGGCAGCTGGTCCGGGTTCAGGAATGCCAGCTCCATCTTCAATGACACCAGCTATGTTGGAGTCAGCTAGTACTACTGCCGCGGATATGTTATTTAACTATGGCAAGATTGACCCAGTCTATCGGAATCTACACTTTAATGCATTACGAGAGCAACTAGAAAGAAATAGCGTCATTAGGAAAGTAGCCTTCACTTCCCACCCGGGTTTAGCTGGTGGACCTGCCATTCTCCGTGAAGGCACACTAGGAGGGTTATATAGCTATAAACCCTCTGAAATCTTAGTTGACCCATCCAAATTAACTCTCGATATGTTGTCTAAGCTAACTATTGGCAATACATTACGTGGAACTGACATTACTGAATTGAGAACGGCCAATCTCAATAAAGATGCCGACTTCCAGACCCTACTACAACAGGGATATACAGAACGGGAAGCCCAAAAGCGACTTAATAAAAAATATCCAAAAGCCATTAATCAAATCTTAGGTCTTAGCCAAGAGGGTAAAAATCTCCGTGTTCATTATGGGCAACGTACACCTCTAGGTCCTGGAACTAAAGTATCTGCAGGATTAAGAAAAGCTGTTGCTGGTTATATGCCAGAGGTTATGGCTGGCCTACCTGCCGAAGCCGAAGTGGCTATGTCTTGGCTTAATTCTTCCGAATCAACTAGACAAATCCTACCAGCCTATCAGGCTGCTGAAAACTATCTTACACAAACACAGTTCGTCCCCGATACTTCCACGGCTCTCGCTAACGCTCAAAAAATTGCCAATATTCTTAATGAAGGGAATACTGCTAAAGCAGTTCGTTCTCGAGTTAGGGTAAGAGAGATATATAATCATCCTACGATTCTAATGCCAGATCTATTTAAAGTTACACAACAACATGTTGAATCTATTGCAGCTTTATTAAACCCCGCTCAACGTCAGAATATCTATAATTATATAAATAAAGTAGAGGGGGTTACACTTGACTTGCGCTTAAATGTATTACCTCAGCAGGAATTCTTTAGGCATGGAACTGTCGCTCAAGCTGGCGTACAAGATATTATGGGGCTTGTAATGCAGGGTCATGATAAATTTGCCGAAGCTATAGCAGGCAAAATAGGCCGTGGCCCCATTAATCAGGAAATGAAAAGTATTCTAGGCTTCCTCCAAGCAGGTACTCCTATCGCGGGAGCTACCGGAATTAGCAGTGATATAGTCGGGAAAATAGCCAAGAATATCCGTGTTAGATACGGAGCACTTGAGGGTGAGATGGGTAACCCCATCTTTGATCCTACCCTTGATAAATTAACGAAATCCAGTATAGGAATGCTAGATCTTAAGCAAAAAGTAAAGGTTAATTTTGGTGGACTGACTTCTACGGAATTAAGCCAACTCCCCATCATGAGCATGCAAGCTCGTAAAATGGCAGCTATGCCATCAGGAACAGTGTGGGCAGGAGAAATGAACCGTGTTATGCTTGGTTTATTCGAAGCAGTACATGGCGAGAATCCAGAACTAGTACAAAATGCAGCCCAGAGATATGTAGATATGTTCGGGAAACTAGCAGGGAAAGATCGTACTATCGTCCAAGATACTCTTAAGACCGGACTTCGTGGTGCTGCTGGAACTCTTGCCTTCCTAAGTCCTCAAACAGAAGCCTATCTTGCATCCTCACAATTCGGTTCTACTGGTGAAGCACTCCATGGAATGACTGCCTTAACGATGAAACAAGCTGCTCCTATATTCCAAGATGTGTATGGAATCAAAGGCAAGAAAGCAATCATGGAGAAAATCCGGAGTGGTGTCTATGTACCTACTCTTCGTCATCCTGCTGCCCCACAAGGATGGACTTTCTCTCGCTTAGCCATCATGGATAAAGAAGCACTGAGAATGACCAACTTTGGATCAGATGCTATCATGGCCAGTTCTGGACTAGCTTCTCTTATCCATGGCGACGTAGACCAGGATCGTATCACTCTTATTACTGATCTAATTAAAGACAAAGAAATGCAGCAAGCAGCCGAACAGGGCTACCTTAAAGATATAAAAGGTTTTGAGTATGCACGTTCTAAGGCGATAGAAAAACTTGTTCCTGGTGCATCAGCATTTGAATTAGCGGGCCAAGCAGAACTCCAAAATGTTGACGTAGCTATGGCAGCTATTCAAAAAGCACGTACTACTGGTATCGCTCATAATGCCGCTTTCAGGGTATATGAAGGAGCCTTGTCAAAAGAGGGGGGTCAAGGACTAGAAAGATTTAATAAACCCTATGCTAAGAAATTAGCTGATGTTCTCTTTGGTCTGGGCGAATCTATGATTGATATTAAACGCCAAGAAGATTTAACTAATCTTAACACAGATTTGATTCAAAGTCTATATGGACCACGAGGTGAGGCCAAAACTACTCTACCCTCAATCTTAGGCAAACACATCCAGAAAGTTTTTGGAGAAACAGCAGACATCAGTACTATTTCAGGGGATATAAAAGAATCTCTTGTTGTAGGTAATAATTCTCTTATTAAACAAATTCAAGACATGAATAAGGGAGGGCGTTCAACTCAAGAGGTAATGAATGTACTTCTTGGATCGGCCGATTCTTCCGCAGCTGGTGGGGTAGTAGGAATACTACGCCGGTCTGGAGTCGTAGGAAGTATGGCTGATGCTGTTGGTCAACAAGGTGCCCAAAATCGCTCCCTAGCCGATGCTGCTATAAGTAGAGGCCGTGGTATATGGAATATTGTCAAGGAAGGGGTAGCTAGTAGAGTCTCAGGTCTTAAACAAGGTAAAGGCTGGACCTCCTTAATCATTGGTGGAGCGGTACTAGCTGGTGTTGGATTGTCACTGCGAAAACCTGGCAATATCATTATAGAACAACCAAATGCGGGGAATGAACCAGAATCCCCCGTAATAGTGCCTAGGAGACAGTCCTCAGCTCGCGTTATGTCTAACCAACAGTACGATGTTCGTGTTAGAATAAAAGAGATGCAAGCTGTAGACCGCAAGAAGTTTGTTGATCTCGCGGAAGCTATTTCTGGGAAATATCAATCTCCCTCCCGCACTAATATCCGTATTAAAGATGACACCAAAGATGTTAACTATGAGAAAGTATTCCGCGATAGTTTTGCGCGGCAAATGAGAATCGGCTAACTATGACTACTCAAGCCTACCAATTTGATCCTACAGATCTCCCAGGAGCTACCAGGATAGGTCCTGTTTGGCTTAGTGTCCCACCAATTAATATTCATTTCAACGAACATAAATTCGAAACTTCCCAAACAACTATGCGGCAGCAGGGGCCAACCATCATAAAGACAGGCCGTGGGATATGGTCTGTTGATATGGATTTGGTCTTTTCGGGCACAAGTGTCATTAACGACAAACTCGTGAAACTATTAGCTACCCTACGCCGCACCCCTTTTATTACGATCCGTAACGAAACTATCCAAAAGATTGTCTTCTATAATGCCAACGATAATGGTTTCGCTAGTGATATACCTATAGCGGTTAATGGTTATGTATTACGTACAGAACCCGATCTCCCCGATACGTTAATAATGCGTCTATCAATGACAGTCTTTAACTTCCAGGCCTTAGTTGGACATTGGCAATATCTGCGCCAAATAATAGATGAGAATAATATCATCTCAACTGTTCCTGCTCTTTCAATTGAAGATAGCAATCTCTTTAGACAATATTATGAATCGCTTATTAAAACTACGAATAACCCAGTATTTAATAACTTTATGTTTGATGGAGAGATAGAAAAAAGAGGCGAACTCACTATCGCAGAAGCGACACGCCAGGGCCTCAATAAGAAAACTCCAGATAATGATCTCTATTTTACTAGCCGTGCAAATTTAGATGCTAAAGTTCTCCGGAATGGGCAAGCTATTAGGCAGATAGGTTCCGATTATACGCAAGGAGCCAATAGTATCACTATCGGTTATCATGTTATGGATCTTGTTAAAGCACTTGATTTAGGTCTGGGAGCTTATAAGAGTCGTCAATCGGGGAAATGGATAGGTACAAAAGAAGAGTTAAGAACAGATGTTATTCGCCATCTAACAACTCGGGGTATAGCTTTTGATGAAAAATCATCGACCACTGATCTTGTTAACCAGAATCTAGACAACTTACTGGATATAGCAGTAGCTAATAACGCAGATAAATACATAAAACGATATTCCTTAATAAATAGTGAGAGTTGCGTTATAGACGGCTTAACCCTACGAAGATCATTCCCGATTTCAGTCATCCCAATCACTTCTTCCCCTGTGCCATCTTGCCAGTATCTTGGTGGGGCCGATACATCATTCGTCGTCAATTTTGTCACCAATAACGAAGAACTAGTTAAATGTTTTATGGGTGTAGATAAGGCAATTGAAGAATCAGCCAGAAACGTGAGTAGGCATGGGGGCAGTGAATTAATCTATATAGAAAATGATCTTATCAACCTTAATGGAACCTTTGTCGTAGATACTGGTGAAGTGGATATACAAAATATTCCCGATAACCCAGGTACCTATAATATATCATGGAAACTAAATGAACAAACAGAAATTCTCAGTGTTCTTAATTCTAAGATCATAGAACGCAGGAATTTTAAACGTAAGTTTGTTGAAAGCATTCTTACCTTTTATAAAGGCTGGAAATACTCAGATTCTCATAAGTTAAATACATGGAAGTTTAACTTCAGTGAAGCTGAACCCTCCTACACAAAAGTACTCCTAATCCCTTCAATGATCCGATTAGTCCGTAACGCCTTTATTAGATGGCTACGGGAACGTGGTCGTTTTGACTCCTCTACATTAGGGGCGTCTGTTACTCACAATAATCCATTTGCTATTGCTACAGAATGGTTTTTAGACCCCTTGGGGATATTCAGAAATCGGATTAGATCAACAGCCGGAGTAATAGCTCATCTAGAGGGCTATGAACCGATATCATTAGAAACACTATTTAGAACAGAAAGCCCTGTTCAGGAACAAACAGGTACAGCTATAACAACTGATGGAAGCAAACTTCCTATATACCAAACTGAAACACAACGAAAACAAACAAAACATAGAGCTTACTCTTACAATTATATTTGGCAAACTATTACTGGCAATCCAGCCCGACCTAATACTGCCCCTTGGAATATGATGAGGGCTTTCCTTCTTGAAAAATCTAAAGAATATCCAGGTTACACAACTCCATTAAGCGATAATGAAGAAGACTTAAACCGCCAAATATTGCAGGGAGCCGCGGTTGTTATTGTTAATAGCGATTGTCGCCGTCTCGAGCATCTTCTACGGAGCCCCAAACTTCTAGAATATGAAGTTAGGCTAATGTATAACACTAATCTCACTATGCCTCAAAAAGTAGCAGCTCTTAATGCTAGGCTTGCGAATGCTAAAACATTTGCCGAACAAACAGAGATAATGAATAATGTGCCTCAAGAATTAGAAGATTTCGTTAATATGGATCTATTCACCTTTAAAGATGTAGAAGAATACAATAAAACACACGGTCTTTCTAATGGGACTAACTCAGAACTCCAACAAGGACTACAGAAGTTTTTAGGTCCCTCTAGCATGTCGTGCTACCTAGATCTCGGTATCCCTTTTACTTATTTTATAGAAAAAAATGATGGGCAGCCCCTTTATAATGATAAAGGGAAGCGAGTTCAAGATATAAAATTCAGCCCTTCCTTTTATCTCAAAGAAAGTGCCCCGTTACTTCCAGAGGAAAAGAGAGAAGTTTCATTAGTGGAAATTGATGACCATTTAGCCTTAGCCAATAATAGCTTGCTTTCTCTGGCCGAGAGTCGCTCTCTTCCATCTATTGAGCGCGTTAATACATATGCCACCAACGATATAATGAATCTCAATGGTTATGAGGGTTTAGGAGAAACTAATTCCACTACGAATAAGGCTGATGCTATAACCTCTGATAGTTTAGAACAAGAAATTAAATCAATACAAAAAAATGCCAATAAAAGTTTAGGTAAGCTCCAGGAGCAGGGGCTCTTAAGTGAGCAGACTTCCACTAAAATTAAAACATTTAAAACAGTAGATGAACTATTTCTTTCTAATAGCTTGGTTTCATCATTGGGTAGTTTCGGCAACGAGACATCCCCTCTCATCATCGAGGAAGCTCAATATGAACACAGATTATGGAAGTCTAGTTTTAAAGATTTTAATCCCGATATTGATAAGACTATAGCCTATATTATTAAGCAAGCTAGGGATTCTATCACCAAGGATAAACAATACTATTCTATAAATAAAGCCTTCCCAACATATAAACTATACTTCCGAGAAGAAAATTCTCCTGAGTGGTTTCTATTTGATAACTTCTTCGATTACCGTGCCATCTACGAAATCAGGTATTATAAAGATAAAGCTACTCCAGCTTCTATAGTTAATATCAAGCTCAATAACCATAAAGGAATTCTTACCGATCTTGAAGCATTACTTGCTAAAGAATCGTTCGCTACAGAGGTAAGAAATAGCAACGAGCGCTTAATCAATCCATATACAAATAAACCTATAAAACGATTATTCGTACAGTCAGGTACCCAAATTCAACTTCGTGTAGGGTATCAAGCAAATCCCGACGACCTCAAAGTAATCTTCAATGGATTCATAACTGACGTTTCCCCAGGTGAAGAATTTGAGATAGTAGCCCAAGGTTATGGAGCAGAACTATTCTCAGAAGCAGGTGTAGGATCCTTTCTTGGATGGATCTGCCCTCCTAAGGCTTTTATATGGTGGATGCTTTTAGATTCAAAAGTTAAGCACTTAGGAAGACTAGTTCAGAATTCTGTGCTCCCAAATAGTGCTTGTGATATCCTAGATGGGCCTGCCTTTGATGATAATATATATTTAAATGAAAATATGGAACCTGGTAAATGGCGTCTCCTTCAATCCTATAATGCCGACAACATGACTAAATGGGATGTCCTCCAAGATATAGCCGCAGCCCATCCAGGTTGTATCTGTGATGTTGTTCCATATGACGATAGAGAAACGGTCTTCTTCGGCCGGCCAGATTACAACTATAAATACACCCAAGATCTTGGTGCTACTGAACAGTACGTTGACATACCTGAAAATATCATTCCGAAACTTGCCACACTCCCAGTTAAACAGGAAGACTCAGAAGCTGTCATCAATGCAATTAAATCAAGAAGTATGACACCTGCCATAAACTATATGCAGTGGTTACGGAAGAAAGATATTCTCGAAACTGCTATAGAAAAATGGCGGCAGAATCATATTACAGGAATCATGGGCAAGGATATTAAGGCCGCTCTGGAATATTGTAAAATAGTTGACCTCTTAACTTGGCTGGCAGCAGACCCAGCTGTAGGCAATATCCAATATGATTTGATTGGTAAACTCGAATTAACACCAGAACAAAAAAATGCACCAACTAAAGCAGCCACCCAAGCATCAATGCCCATACCTCAACAAGGCGATAATACCACATCCCTACCATCAGAACCATCTCTCGATGTTGCTGGATCTGTTAGAGTCACTACTACAAATTTACAAAATAGCCGAGTTTACCAACCCATATCATTGGAATTCTTAGCCGAATTAAGTCCTTCTATAAGAAGCTCTATTCTCCATTCATCAATCGGACGAACTATTGCTTTAGAAGAATTCTTTAGAGACCAAAATGTACACTTTGTAACTGAGGCATTACGCCCCGATATTAGCTTTATTATAGATCCTACTTCTGCGTCTCTGGGGGATAATTCAGTAAACACTGCCTCTCAGAAGCTTGAACGGATCCAGCAAACTCTCAACGAATATGATTTGCTTGGAGATACTGAAGTTATAAAAGATAAGCTAAAAGCAACAGACCAAGGTTTCGTTCTACCTATGCTCGAAGTTTACAAAACCTACGGTATTGAGTCTCCTATAGCTATTGTGGCATGGGCCTGGATATATCAAATTTTGCGGCAGTTTGGGCTAACAGAAACTGGCAAAGAATTTAAACTTTTCTCTGGTTCTCCAATTGAAACTACAATTACATCTAGTGAAAAGATCTCTATTAGTTCCATCAAAAATATAAAACTTCAATATACTGGACCTATAAACCGTACCGATTTAAAAGCACATATCACTTTGAGGAACCTGATATTAACCAATCTGATTGATATAAGCCCAGAATTTCAAAAGATACTGGCGGAATGGGCTCGGTCACCATTAGAAAAACGGTTTAGAGATTACCATTTAGTAACTAGTTATGAGCATATTGTTAATAATGATATCCGTTTGAATCTAATGGGTATGTGGAATAGTGTAAAGGTTAAATATAAACGCCATGATTTTATGGATATCTCCCTCCCATTCCAGCCATCTACTCTATGGGGTGAAGCGACAAACGAGTTCCAAATTCAGGCAGGAGATACACTAGACCAAAGGGTTACGAGAGAAAAGGTTTTTCCCATAGAGAATGCTAAAACAGTATGGCAGGCTCGTAATTATGCTACGTCTCTCCTTGCTGATGGAGTGCGCGAGATGTATCAGGGAACTCTCACTATTAGAGGCAACCCTAATATTAAAACCAATGATATTATTTACGTATATGATGACTACGTAAAAATGTATGGACCGATTGAAGTAAAGTCAGTAACTCATATTATGTCAGCTGATACTGGATTCATTACTATTATTGAACCCCATGCTTATGTTGAAACAATGGGTACTGATGTAGGACCGGCATCAGTCATTGCCGAGATATTCGATATACTACTTGTAATCACAATGGTCATCCCTCCATTATGGGAAGCTGGAACTGCTGTTAAAGCTGGTGTTATCGCCCAACGTGGGGGTATGACACTCGCAAAACAAGCACTTAAAGATAGTGCTGTTAAAACAGTTGCTAGTGGAAAATCAATGGCTAATTGGGTAGCACAACGAGTTGGGTCTACCAGCCAAATATATGCTCAAAAACGAGCCGCAGTTGCTACACGCTCTGTATCTGAAATACTTACTAAACATAATATGAGTGGAAAATCAATTGATGATGTTATATCCATAGTTAATCAAGGACGCAATGCTAAAAATGCAAAAGCTATTACGCAAATACATGAAGCATCGGCTTCCGAATTAAATATTGCCCTAAGAAAAACAGCTGGCGTAGCCGAAGGCTCAGATGCTGCTCTAGCTATCGAGCGTAGTCTCGCAACTTGGGAACTTAATATGGCCAAAGCTGGTTTGCAAACAACCAAGGATTTAGCTGAAACTCTTATGGCCTCGACACTAGGCGTTGCTTATGGGCAACTAACTGGGGTATCTCTTATAAACTTTCTAAAAGTATCCTCGGTAATTGGGCCTATCGCTTATTACCAACTGTTCGCAGGAATGGATGATAAGAACTATGCCTGCCCTCTACGTATCGTCCCACTTAGTTATCGTGGGAGTCCATATTATGCGGGCCTAGAGGGCTTAACGCATCAAAGTGGAATCTGGGAACATATCAAGGGTGAGTGGCGTAAATTTGTTGGCTCTGTCAGAACGATAGGTGAAACCCTTTATGAACTTGAATCCAACTATATGGGAAGCATGCAATGATAAACCAAACTGTAGCTCAAGTATCTAAAGATTTATCTAGATTAGAAAGTCAACGAAATTTCCAATCAGTAGTTGTCCATATAGAATCTATTAGCCCAGATCTAGCTAAAGCTAGATGCGTATTACCTAAGGGACATACTCGTGGATCTGAAACAATAGAAGCTAAAATTATTAATACCCCAGGTATGCGAGCCACGCTTAACCCCTCCAACTATATTGGTATCTTACATGGCGATCCTAAAAGCCCAGCAGGTGTCCAACTAGTAAAAAAGGTTACAGCCCAATTAGACATACGACATGGGACTACCACATCGTTATTTGGTCAACCTGGAACTAAAAAAAATAAGGGTTCTGAGGTTGATGTTCTCTCTAGTGTTCCTCTTAGAAAAAGGATAAATAAACGTAATCATCCTAGTGGCAATATGGTTATTCTTAAACCAGAAAAAGACTTACCACCGAACTATATCGGCCAGAATAAAATAACACAAGAAGACCTCAATAGTCTGATAGATGATAGCTCGGCCTATGTGTCCGCGTCAGAAGACGAGGTTAGATTAGTCGCCAATACAGGAAACAATATTATTATTAACTCACAAAGTGGCATAACAATGGGCGGGAAGATTAATTTGGGAGCCTCTGTTCAGGACGTGAGAATAGGGGGAGCATGGCGATTTAACCCGATGATGCAATTTCAGATACCCTCTACTGCCGTGACACCAATTCCCACATTAATATGGGCTCCTCCAGGGCAGGGTTTATTGCAAGGAATGAAAAAATACCTTAGTCAAATTAAGGCAATAGTCTAATAAAAGTGTTAGAATATAAAGGGAAACATCATGGCTCGGGCCTACCTACAACAAGACCTTCTATTAACAACTGATGGTGATTTGGTCATATCTAACACTGGCGATTTGGCCATTGCTAGTATCGATCAAACAACCAAACAGAATGTACTTCTTAATGTATTCACGGCCCTTGGTGACTTTGGAGCTTATTCAGATATGGGATCCAGACTGGAAAGTTTTGTGGGTGAACCCAATACTAGACAGAATGCTGGTCTTATGGAGAGCGAGATATTAAGAGCTATTACTTCTCCAGGTTTATATTCCCCTGCAGATATTACCATTAAAACTGTTCCCATTTCTAAAGACTCACTATTATTCTTTCTCACACTACTAAATGATGCCTCTATCCTAAACCAAACCATTACGTTCCATTTTGATTACACATCAGGGATTGACGAAGTTTAGTCCCTCTCAAGGTTATTAAAGTGTCCATAACTATAAAAGACCCATATCAAATTGAAGAGGAAGCTCTAGCCATACTTCGTGATAATACAAAAATCACTCAAGTTTCTAACGGTACTATTGCTCGAGCCATTCTAAAAGCTGTTAATCAGGAACTTAATGAATACTACCAAGTTCTAACTATCAATTTAGCAAATGCTTATTTGGGTACCGCTTCTGGAGCGGCCTTAGATAGATTCGGCTTCATGCTGAATACACCACGAGGTGGAACCGCTCTAGGAAATAGATCTGCAGCTCAAAAGTTTTATGTCTCCTCTGGAGATTTTGGTTCATTACCCGGCATAGAAGTATTGGGTGGTATTATCCCTGCTGGTACGATTATCCAAACTCCTGACGGCTCTATCCAATACCGGGTGACAGCTAACATTGCTTTTAATCCTACAGATACCCAAGTCACTGGATCAATAGAAGCTTTGAATAGTGGATCATCCTATAACGTGGGCGTGAACATCCTAACTAGTCACAACCTAGCAATCACTGGTATTCTTACTACCAATATTGAATCCATCGAAAATGGGACCGATACTCAAAATGATGAAGAGTATCGATACGTCTTATCGAAAACCGTAACCGCGGCCGAAGCTGCTAATGAAACATCTATTCTTCTTGCCGCTCTTTCTACAGAAGGTGTTTCCGATATCCGTATTGTTAGGTATTTCCATGGCGTAGGTACCTTTATGGTATTGGTTATTGGCACAACACCAGTTGTGTCCGAAACTACCTTAGCTAATGTCAGAACAAACGTTAACAAAGTAACAGCTGCTGGTGAGTTTGGGACAATTAGAGGGCCCAGATATATAGGTCTCGAGGTAATCGCGCATCTTCACTTTCGTAGTTCAACTATTGAAACCGATAAAGACATTATCGTTAATGACGTTGAGAATACGATTTATGATTACATCAATAATATCCCAGTAGGCCAAGGTTTTATTAGGAATGAATTAATACAACGAATTATGGATATTTCGAACCAGATACTAGACGTTGAGGATTCACCAGAATCAGAAGAGAGACTAGCTGTTTATATCTGGACACCAACCACAATAGATATAAGCGATGCTGGCATAATTGCAACCAATAGGATAAGAGATCCTCTTGTGAGAAATTATGAAGCATATCAAGATGACAAACTGATTGTAGAACAGAATCTGCAGGGCTATGTTCACGAAACAAGTTTTACACCTGTTACAATAACCTACGAATAAATAAATGACCCCCATTATTGAAACCCCTATACTAGGCACAGGGATATCTGCTGGCGCAGCAGCCTCTGGTATATATCCCCATTATTCCTTTCTCACCCAAGGAATAGCCAATGAATTCCCATCATGGACTAAAATACGTAAATCAGCCGATTCATCTGGCCAGCAATTCCTTAACGTCTTCGGTATGCAACTGGATAACATTCATCGAGCTAATGCACTAATAGAAAACAATCTATATCTAGAAAGTGCTGATATCAATGTGGCCGATGTAATTTACAAAGCCGAACTACCCAGACATATTGAGCTAGATGAAAACAATCCCCCCTTAGTTTCAGGTGATAGCCTCCGTATCGAATTGTTAGATGATCTTAATATATTCTTCTATCTTATGCCTCCTACAAGACTCGAGGCTATAGAGACAGAAACTTCCCTTCCCTCTGGAACCTCTTTTTCTGATTCTCTTGCCTACGATATTCCTTATATAAATTCATATAAAGAAGAAGAATCTCTTTACTTCCAATGTGATGCTGACAGTTCAGGTAATGCTCAGCTCTCAAAATATTTTCTAATTGACGAGGGAACAGAAATACCATTAGAGGTAGCAACCAATAAAGAAATTTTGGGTCAATATCATTTGGTAGATTCAGATGGGAGTGCCATCACTGGCACCTATCATGGAGCCTGTCTGGGCGAAGACACACTAGTTGCTGCTTTCGGTTCTGGTATCTACGTATTCGATACGAGAATCCCTCTCCTAGCCAATACCGATCTACTATGGGCTGGCAACAAGGAGAGTGATACTGTAGTAGCCTTAAAAAGATTTTACCCGAACCAAAGTCTCACTAGTATAGTTTCTTTATCTACGGATGAAGATAGACAGTTCTTCTGGACCTACGATGGTACAACATATACAAAATATAGATTTTCCTATGACTACGGAATATTTGATTATGACAGAAGGACTTTATATTGCCGTGAAGAATATGCATCACTCCTAGTAGACGGAACAAGCTATATACAAACTGCTTTTAATGTACCCAATCATTTTGACCAATTCGGTTTTCTTCTTGACACCCCCCGACTACTAGAAGAATCCAATCAAGAATATAAAATAAGACTCCAGCAGGTATTCCAATTCCGGGCTAACTCTACAATTCAAGGTGTTGTCAATGGAACTAGCCGGGAATTAGATCTAACTCCGCATGGCTATTTTCCTGTTGATGAATACCCAGAAAACTTATTCTTAAATGGTGTCTTTATAACTGGTTATCCCATCTATGTAAATGGGGCCTATCCTTCCGACGTTACAGATCTTGCCAAAATAAATGTTCTTTATGAGCCGGCTTTCTATAGTGGGCATGTTAATGTTGTTGATAATACTCCCGATACTGAATTCGTAGACTATACAAAAGAGATACTAGAAACCGCTCCCATTCTTTGGGGATCTGGTGAGACTGATAAAATTGGTTTCATCTGGGATATTTCAGCATTTGATGGGGGCCTTAATAGTACTGATAAGGTCCCTGACTTCATGGGGAATATGGCTTCGGGTATCTCCTCAGAATATTACCAATCTGGTGTTCGGGATCCTGATAGCGATGATCTTAGGGTGCGAATGGTTCTAGAGTCGGGCGAAGTCTGGAAAGCACAAGTCCACACTGGCGACTTCTTTGTTCATGATAAAATGTACTATAATTTTTCAGAACTAGTAGAAGCTGCCATACCTCCTGAATCTCTTACATTCACCTTTCCGTCTGACGTTCGCGCAGAAGGGACACCCATCTTCGTAATAGATATATCAGGACATACTGCTCCATCTGGATACCAATATACAAGAGTTGATACTCTGGGCTCTACGTCTCACGAGTTCTCAGTTTCTGGTTCATTATTAACAATCGGAGAAGCCCATAATGGGTTAAGTGTGTACTATGATGCGTCCCCCTCTGGATGGAATACTCTCCCATGGGATTTCAACCCTCTCCATGGTATAGGTTATGACGGCTTTATTTGGGTAGGAGATCAAGCTCAAAGATTTGATCCTGATGCTTCCTTTACGCTAACAGCTAATCCAGAAGAGCTAGGTTATGCCGCTGGGGGCAGCATTATCATCGGCGGGTTACATGACCTAGATGATGAACCAATCATTGGAGCCCTTACTCATTTTAGGCTATCCAACTCAGCAGGTATTCTCAGCCATAATGAAGCTTATACACAATTTGATGGAAAGGCAATCTCATTCCTAACTATCCCCGGTTCTATAGAAAACGTACAAGCGAGTGGTATAGTTGTAGATCGAAACTATGATTGGGTCCTGTCAGTAGATCAACCCTTTAATCTTGTTTCAAGTTTCGTTGATCGTCATCCCATTAGTATTGTATTGGGTAATCTCGTAGCCTTTAGTATGAATAATACTATGTGGGTTATCCAAGCTAATGGTGGTTGGGGGGGTTCGTCAGTACCCACTATTGCTTATTCTTCTGCTAATGGAAGCGATTGGACACCTATTAATTTACTAGCTTCGTATCCTACATTGTATACTATAGCTAGTTCATCCACTCTTTGTAATTTTGTTCATTTAGGGGATTATCTTTTAACGGTAATAAATGGCAATCAAATATGGCGTTCCTCAGATGGGACGACATGGACGCAGATATCGACTGCTCCATGGACCACTAATAGAACTAGAGGGAAACTTGTAGTCCATCAGGACAAAATTTTCTTTATGGGAGGCATGACGGGATCCTCCTTCCCACAAACTATATATGCTTCTAATGATGGGGTCGCATGGGAAACCGTCACTTCTAGTGCAGCATGGCCTGGTCGTTCAAAACCGTATCTAGTTTCTTATGACAATAAACTCTGGCTATGGGGTGGAAGAACAACGAGTTGGGCACTTCTAAATGATGGCATGTGGGTTTCTGACGATAATGGTATTACATGGACCAATATTTGTTCTCTTCCATTTGACCCAAATAGCGATGGTGAAGCTATTGTATACAACAATCTTATGTGGGTAACTGGTGGTTTAAAAAACACCGCGGGCACAATTAGCACAAATGAAACTTGGTATTCCTCCAATGGAACAACTTGGACGCTTCTAACTAGTTGTCCTTGGGCTCATAGAGCAGACCATTCTCTAATTGTCCATAATGATAGACTATTTCTAGTAGGTGGTGTTAATACTTGGGGCCCCTCCGTATTCGCTGTTACCACAAACAACGTATTTGAATTAACCGAATCCCTTAAAATATTATTCGACAAATCGATACCAAACCAGTCTCTAGATGAAATATATACTACAGCTCAGAAACCAGATATCTCTGGCTACCCTGAAGAGCAACGCATTGTTCTTATGACCAATGGAGATAGCTACGATATTAATATCACTCCAGGAGATTGGTTAACCACCGATTTACCAGATGGATATTCTGGTAAATATATAATCGGCGGGTCTAGCCTTAGCAATACTCTTAATGGCGTAGAAATAGGTGATAGTTTTTTCAATATTGATCTAGGCTCTATTCATGTAAACAATGGTATGATATATGAGGTTGATAGCCTGGAATCTGCCGGCAGTCAGTTCAAGTATGAGGTAGACGATTATGCTTCACCCCAAGAGTATGGGAAAATCATAGTATATTGTGTTACAATACCTATAGGAAACACGTCTATAACCTTTGACACATACAAACCAGCCTTCCCTATTATTTCTGAAATAACCCCATCAGGCTCATGGCTTACCTACCCAACTATAACTAATCGTACCACTAATAGTACATACCATGCTAGCTACCCACTAGATATTGATATAACTGGATGGGCTGAGTATAATGGGTTAGAAACACTTCATAAAACAGTAAGTGTCAGAGTAAGACTTACAGATGCTCAAAAGGGTGTCTTTAGACTGGACCAGAAGTTTGCAGATTACTTCGCCTATCTACGGATGAGTTAAGAGGAGAGACTTATGTCTACTGAAGTTAGTTCCATATCAGATCATATTGATACGGGTTTTGTTAAACCTGTCTTCACAAATGCAGAGGTTCCCCTTAACGACAAACTTAATCGTATCGGCGGGTATATAAAAGATTCCACAGATACTATTCAGTTAGCGGTAGGCAATACATATCTTCGTAATATTGCTAATCTTGCAGCTATTATCGGTAATGCCGAACTTCTTACCCAAGACATATCGAATCCCGATACACCCATCGCTCAAAGTCCCAATATATTCGATTCCACAAATCAACTTCTTAATAGGCTTCCGGTAGTAGTAACAGAAACTACCGTATCACCCTTTCGTTTAGTAATAGATGGTCTCATTAGTAAGTCAGCCCATATCCCACAGATTACAGGACCTGATGTTATTAATCTTGCTATTGCTACCACTGATACTAATGGGCAAATTATAAAAGTATATGACGGATCATTTACTACACGAGCTGGCTATTCGGGCGAGGCTTTTGTTAGCGAAATTGATTTTATCACATCGGATTCCGATTTTGATTATCTAGATACCCGGCTAGTTTTGTTGACAGCGAATAGATCTATTATTCAAGAATTGGTCCAAGCTATTATCAACGTGGGCGACTTGGAATATTCTTCCGCTTTGGGGTACATCCCAGGAGCTACTGATACAATACAAACCAGAACCGGTTCTACAATCAGTATAAGCGATGAAATCAACTTCATTGAGGATAAGACATTCGCTATAAAATGGCGAGCCCGGTTGAAAAAAGTACAAGCAGAACCCATAGGAAGTGATCTAGTTTGGACAATAGGAGACTGGGAAACCGATTCTTCTCCATCAACAGCACTTGCCCAAGACTATATCACAACCCTGGGTGGTACGATTGCTTCACCCTCGGGTCTTACTGTGTATGCCTATAGCCAAGGTGTTCCAATAGTAACATCTGCTAATCTTCCTTCTGCCCCTATAGTAACGGGTGGTAATGATATCACAATAAGTATCCCTTCTACTGATTTAACCAATATATCAACAGAAGCGATAGACGTTTACTTCCCAGTTAATATTCCATATCGCCTCTTAAGATCTATGGATCTTGCCTATGTGGGAGAGGGTTCCCAATTACATGAAATGTTTGGCAAAGTAATTGGTAATCAATATGGTTATGGTACCCTCTCTATCCCCGGGACTATAGCCGATAGGCTAGATACTCTCGAAACACAAAGAACTATATTAGAAGCGAATATAGCCGCTATCAGTGGTGTGGTGGTTTAATGAGTCAAGATATAGCCTCTAATAGTGAGATAGCCGGCAACGGTTATACACAGCCTATTTTTGATAAGAGCAGGCGTGTCACGTCTGAGAATATCAATTTGTTATATGGGCAAACAGAAGAGGTACATGACTTCATAATAAAGGCTTTAGGAAATTTATACCAGAATTCCCAATCGTCTTTAGCCGCAGTTATCGGCAATCCAAATGAGTATGTTAATGATACTGATTTGGTACCAGCCTCTGGAAATCCAATTATTGATGGAATATCTTATTACAACCGCATACCAGCTACTATTTCTTCTTCATCGGATGCTAGTGGTTTCCTTACCATAACTCTTTCTTCGGGTGTCATTAATCCAGAATACCTTTACCCAGTTGATCATAATCTTCTAGGTCTTACTCTCGGTATCTTGAATGCTAGCGGCAATCTGTTTAGAGTAGTAGACGGAACTTTCCAGACATTAACTTCTCATACTAGCGGCAATATTTCGCAAGTTCTTTTTAGAACAGAAGACCCGGGATGGTTAACAGATCAGACTTACATACTGTTATCCCCCTCACAAACCGTCAGTTCTACGCTAAGACAACTCATCCAAGAAATAGGACATCTCCATTATCCCAGTATCAGCGGCTATATTGACACAATCCAAACTGGTGATCCTTCTATTTATGGATATGTTAATAACGTACCACCTCTTTCAGCCGAGGTAGATTTTGTAGAGGATAAAAACTTTGTTACACGTTGGGAAAGCAAAGTGCAACTTCAGAATGCAACCTTTGATTCCTCTAACGGGCTTTTCTCATGGATTATTCCAGGCAACGATTTATTAGAATCTGGTTCTTCACCAGATGAGGCCTTTATCTCTGGATTTGCATTAAGTAATGGTATAACTCCATCTAACATTCTCTCAAGCTTAGCTTCGATAAGTGGGAAACCCATACTTGACCCAACCAATAAGCCTATCGCAATCACAGTAGAGGGTGGAACGGATATGACCATTGCCATAGCGAGTGGCGTCATTCCATCTGGTGTTTTACCAAATGCAGACATAGAAGTATTGATACCAATCAAAACACCGTATAGACTCTTAAGACCATGCGATTTAAACTACTCTGGTAACAATGTCAACTCAACCAAAATAGCTAATATCATTGGCAAACAATACGGATATCAAAATGCATCTTTCCCAAGCACAATAGCTTCTAGATTAGATTATCTTCATTCAGAGATGAGCCGTTTGAAAAGAAATCTACTGAATCTGGTTGAACCAGCAGGTACACTTTTTGATAGTATGACACCAGGTGTCTATACCTTTGAAGTGCCAGCTGGTTGTTTTAGAATGAGATTATCTATTTGGGGAGCTGGAGGTGGGGGAGCTGGTGCTGTTTGTAGTACCCTATGGGGTTTCGTACCGAGTAATCCAACGGACATTGGGCAATTTGCTGCTCTAATTAATGGCCAAGGGGGAGCAGTTGCTGTAGAAGGAGCTGGGGGTGGAGCCGGAGGTTATCACGAAACTATAATTGATGTCATCCCCGGAAACACTTATAGAATTACTATAGGACAGGGGGGTAGTGGGGGGCTAACACTAATTAATAATTGGGATCAATATCATCCGGCTGCCTTCATAGGGAATAGTGGTCTCCAAGGTGGAGCCTCTCTTATTACTTCCATAGATAACCCTGCCATACAACATGGTGTTCTTGGCGGTTATGGAGGGATTCGAGGTACCGTAAGAAATGGACCCCCAGATGTAATCACAGATATGGGTGGTGGAGGACCAGGTGGCATAGGTAGTATTATTGGTAATCCAGGAACAACAGGTTCAGGTCAATGCCCATTTATGCCGGGTATCCACCTTCTCGGTGCATCTGGTGGTGCTGGGACCTTGGGTATAGGAAGTGGTGGACGTGGAGGAGAATTAAATTTTTCCACTGCCGGTGGGCGTATATGGCCAGGTAACGGGAGATCAGGATCTAACGGACGAGTTTTATTATCTACAGATGGTTACATACCCGAGAAAGACTGGATAGGCTATTACACTCCAGGCGGGTGGTGGGAATAATGCCTCCATATTATTTTAGATACTCAAGTGAAGTTCCTAAAACTAGTGTAGGCTCCATGCGTGGAGCTAATCTTGCTTACGTAAATATAGAAGAACTCGATCCATCAACTGAACTAGGCAATATACGCCTCATCGATTTCTCCCATACCTTCCCAGAAAATAGACTCTTATCAGGCAATACTGTTCGTATTTTTTCAGGCAATAGTACCATCAACGATTCGGCCAACTTTCTTTTAACTAATATTTACAGTAATACTAACGATACGACTACTCTAACTCCAATCAATAAAAGTGAAGAGGTACTCCCTCTTTGGTATAAGCACGACATTGGAGATGAAGAACGAATTGACCGGATGCCTAATGGTCAATATATCTTAAGACTCGAAGATAATAATGGCCTAGTAGTAGATACTAATCGTTATAAGACATTTTTCAGAAGTGGATCTACCGAGCCAGCAGGCATCTACACAGACTTAATCAATACTAACAATCTGTATTATATTCTTGTATATATTAGCTCTGGAGTTGAGGTTAGGAAATTACTATCTGTTGAGATAATATTTAATAAAGTAGAATCTTTCTCAACTACTACGGCCAATGAATATAAGGTTACTTATAATGCTTCGGATACAAAATATGTTATTGTAACAAATGGATCCAATCCAGCTATTATCTATAGTATTAAAAATGAAGCCTCAACCAAGATATATGCAAAGCATCCAGTTAAAGTCCTCTCAGGCGAACCATGGTATTTGCAAATAGTTAATGGTAGTTTTAAGCGTAGTTATACGGGTTGGGATTATGAATACTATATTCCTGAATATACCATTCAGAACTGGGATCCTGGTTTCCCATCCAAAAAACAATTAATGGAAACACCAGAATTTGTAGATAATACTCTTCTTAGATTACGCCAAACTCCTTTATCGCTAGAAGCCTCCATCAATCCATTACGGATATATGTTAGAGAAAGTTCTGATAGAAGTGATTTACTCAACACATTAATTAATAGTACCGGAGCGATATTAGACCCCAACGATACTCCTTTTACTGATAATAGTTCATCTTCTCACTGGTGGCAAGTAAACATAACGGATATAGATCAAAATAGTGGCCTTATAAAAGTCAGCGGATTAACTCCTCCTGTTGGATTAACGGTCCCTACTGATCTAGTAATCACAGACAACGATATGAAGGTGTTCACCACTGATAGCCTATACGCATTTTACTACTATAAGGAATTAGAATACACCTACATGGCTCTTAACTTAAACCCTGTTCTAGATCGTTATATCACTAAGGGTGGTTTTTCCATCTATATCAAACCAGCCCGTGCTTATGTAAATGGTGCTAATTATATAGCATCTTCAGTAGTTAACTATATACGTTTTGATGATAGTGAAATAATTACGGGTGGGTCTGATCCTTCTATCACTACAGGTATAACGGTAGATGATTTCTTTGCTATTAGCGATGATTCGGGTGTACCCGAAATAGGCAGGGATCATAAAACTTTTCTTGAGTTAGGCCGCGTCTTCATAAGAAATACTTCTACCATCCGGGATATTACGGATGGTAATATAGTAGATACGAGATCACGGGGAGGATTATTAATGGATAATCTTCCCACAAGTGTTGTCAATACTATTAACGCCAATACCCATGGCATGTATGATCTAAGATATTGGGATGGCGAAATTATGCCAGGCAATTCAGTTGTTATCTTTAGATTACCTAGTTATTTGTTAAATGACAACTATGAAGAAAGCGGCACCCCTCTTACAGGAACCTCTCTTCAAAGCCGCTATATTGATATAAGAGAAGTATGTGTTAAGCATCTGGCAGCTGGTGTCATGCCCATTATAAGATTTTACGATAACGCAACAGGCGAAATATTAATCAATTTAAAACCCCCTATTGATAGGGAGTGGTTCTAATGTCATCATCGTGGACATATACTAATACCTATTTAAAATCTATACCACAAGCGCAACGCAAGCGTTTGCTGGATATATTATCTTCAGAAACCCAGGATGGCGAAGTTCTCACTCTGGCAGAATATGAAAAACGCCTAGCCAGCAAAATGACGGCCATAAATGGGAAGCTCCCAGCTCCTGATTTTAAATTAAGAAAACAGGCCTTCAGAAGTTTAACTAGCTCTGCTAATTTTAATGATATGGAAAGCCGCGGGATACAGGCTCTGAAAATCCTTTATAATGAGGCCGTTCTATTAGAAAGTGCCATTGCAGATCAATCTAATTTAGTATCAACATATCTTAATGATATCAACAATTCGATTCTGGCTCTCGATCATGAAATAGATATACTCGAGCTTATAGCAGCAAACTCTGATGGCTATACAACTTACATGTCTCATTCATTTGTTAATGGCGATCTTAACAGACAAATACGCGGAAGTAATGTTGGTACATCACCATTCATATTGCCGCTATTGGATCTTATAGATCCAGCCTATGACGCTGATACATCTACCCGCACCCTTTGCTTACCCATTGAATCCAATCTCATACATAAGATAGCGGCTGCTAGACTTGTGAATCAGACACCATCTGGTGAAGATGCCTATACTACCACAGAAGATGTGCCAACTGAAGAAAAGGAATTTAGTCTAGGAAAATTAGTAGATGCTAGCCCTGACACCTATTGGGCTGAGACTATACAGATTGATACCCTAAGTACTAATGTAGCGGAAACAGATCTTGAAATAGATCTAGCTGGTACCCAGCAAATCAATTACATCAAACTACTTCCTTTTACACGCTTCCCATATGAAATAACATCTATCACTTACTATAGAAATAAAAATAGCAGCGATGGCATATCTCTAACTGGGCCCTCTTATCCTGTACAAGTTACAGGAGAAGTGAATCTATCATTCAGCAATATTTATGCTGAACGATTGTCATTCCATATTAAACAAAATAATTATTCGGCCCTTCGATATGTCGTCAACAATGTTGACAGAACGATTAACCAATTGTTTGATATAGCTTCTAGTAAACAGACCGATATCAGTAGCGAATTGAAAGATCCCCAATCTATCTATTTTGCCATGTCAAGCAATATGAAAGCCTTACTCAGCATTGATAAAGAACGCCTTACCGATACGCAAACCGTAGATGTCTATGAATTTCTCTACGGTATCAAAAGGCTCGAGATAGGACTTACTAGATACAAGAATCTTGGCCTATACGTTTCCCTACCGTCCAAGATTGAACTTTTAGGCGTTATAGGATTAGAAGCAGAAGAGGATATTCCAAGCCTTACGTCTATAGAGTATGAACTCTTGGTCAAACAATACACTATAGAAGATGGCCAAGAGACACTTACTGCTAGCTCACGCTATGATATATTACCAGCTGGTATTAGTTTGATAACTGATGAAGTCTTAGACGGCGATGAAAACATAGCTGGCTATTGGGAAGCCACAACAAGGTTCCCAATAGAAAACATTGGTACCTATATAGGAAATCTAAATATCACAATTAAACGGAATGATGTAGAGATGTCGGCTTCAGAATGGCAAGGAAGCGTATTATCAGATGGTAGGGTTACTATTAAGATATACAATTCTGCTCTTCCTTTAGCATCACGCAATACGTCTATTTTTACAGCCAGCTATATACCCTCAAGTTTATCTTATGTAGTGGCATTAAGCGAAACAGATTATAGTGAAGTGTTTATAAGAATATTACTAAGAAACCTAACCTCAAATGGAATGACGACACCTCAAGTAAGAAACTACTCAATGAAATTTAAAAAGTATACAGGTTCATGATGGATACGATAACAAACGACACAAAAATCCTGACAAGTCTCATTCAGAATAAACTGAGTGTTATAGATGAGATGGTTAGAAGTAATCTTTTGACTACTCGGGAAGATAGCTCAAGAGGAGATTTATTATCCTCTGTACAGCTTACTATAGCTGAATTTCTAAAAGCTATCCGTGACTCAGATACAGCCAATGGGATTACCTATATCCAACGGGGTTCAGTTAACAGATCAGATTCATATAACAGATTCTGGTCTGGTGTGTATAACGATCTTTTAGCTCTATATCAAGAAGCTGATAGGATAGGGGACATCCTAGCTGATTATAATAATTATGTTATGGCCGACGTACAAAATCTTCTGCTCCAACTAAAAACAGTTGGTTCTCAATTAGCTAACTATAAGCTATACGCAGAAGGTTTACAAATAGGAGAGCGAGAGTTTATAGAGAAGTTCAGTGATCTTTCCAAGATAGAATCAAACTCGAGTCTTCTAAGCATGCCAGAATGCAATATTGATATAGTCCAAAATGTGGTGACACTAGGTGTCACTAATGAAACTGTTCTTTCGCAAGAAGAAATTCAGGATATCATTATAAGCCCCGCAGGAAGTAATGGCACGGCCTATGGCACCCCAACCTTAATGACAGTTGTTAATAGCGATGATTTGCAACTTTTCCAATATGAAATAACATCACCCTCTATTTCGGCACAAAAGGTTGTACTTGATTTTTCGATAAAGCTCAAAGAGGAAACAGTTCTCAACCATATAAGAATTGTTCCCAATAACTTTGGTACTAAAACCTGGTCTAAAATTACAGCCATTGATGCTTCATCCGATGGTATCACTTTTGATTCAATCTATGATGAATTACTAGGACCGAATGAAGACAATACGAAATTTAATCTGGCACCCCAGGCTAGCAATTATGCCGGCGAGGGCAGATATAGCTTTTTACCCCGTAAGATTAAATCTATCCACATCATCCTAACGCAAGATGCTCCATTTTATGACGCTAAACGCGATCTATATAGCTGGGCTATAGGGATTAAAAATATAGAATTGGTTCAAAAGACATACGCAAATAATTCAGAATTAATTTCAAGAGCACTTTCTGTCCCTCAGGGTATTGATAAAATATCCATTGATGCTTGGGAACTTCCTGCCATGGTCTTCACCGATAGTATCTTGTCTTCAACAGCTGAAATTAGACATGACATATCCGTAGACGATGGCATGACTTGGAAACAGGTAAGTCCTATCTATCTTAATAATCAAGATCCTCTAGTCCCAGAAATTATTAATGTCAACAATATAGATTCTCAATCTAATCCTTCGGCCAACAGTAGTATTACTACGGAGTTTGAAGCCACCTCAATCCGTCATAAGATAAGGATGTACAAAAATACTCTGCTCATTGAAGAAGACCTGCTCCCATATTATAGTCCCATAGTCAACTGGGTTACTATTAAAGTAATTACGAAGGAAACATTATAACATGGCATCCGTTACAGATAGAAGACTAGCCATAAGAACAGAAAAACTTGTAAAAGCTTATCTAGTTAATGGAGTATTGCCCGACGAAGCTCGTGTAGAAGAAGATCTCAAACTCCAATTGGGAAACTTTCTTAATGCAATAACGGGTGAGTACAAGATTGAAGAACCCATCTGGCTTCATGATCCTATCGCCTATAGAGAAACATCTGATTATGTGAAATGGAATCTCACCCAGGCTTCAGCATTAGAAGATATACAAATACTATATGCCGATTTTACAGATGATGCGCGTCATCTTACCGACAAACTCTACGAAACAATTACAGCCACGCAATTAGCCCGTGTTCAATTACAAAAACTTATGGGGAGAATCGAAAACCTTCTTCTTCTTTCAAATGATGCAGATGGTTTTATATATTCTTTCTTTGACACATTCGCTGATCAGTCTAAAATATCTTATACTACACCATACACCAGTAGTGTATTGGTTAATGCTGATAAGCAACAAGTCGAACTAGCACTAGATTTAGACTCAGGGGTAGAAGGGGTTCAGCAAGAAACAGAAATAGCTAATCTAATATTTCTACAAAACAGCCCGAGCGATATATCTGTTTCATTCCTAAACAATATAGCAACTGGCGGGATACGTTCTCTTTCCAATGGTCAGCTAACAGATATCTTTAATAATAAAGCAATCGCCTGGCAAAAAGAAGTAGAACTTACTGGCCCCGGCCCCCTACAAATGGAGTTAATTGTACGTATCGCTCCGTTAGCTCCTATACAAGTTAATAAAATAGAACTAGAAACCAAGATGACAAACCCTGGTAACGGGGTTATGATTCAAGTTCAATACTCACTAGATGGCACCTCCTATAAGGATATACCATCAGCTAGTAATCCTCAATATGTGGGCCAGGGAGCTGTATTCAATTTCAGCACAATTAGTGCATCACACATCAAATTCTTAGTTACTAAGAATATGGCAGACAATGGGAAGGTTTATAATATAGGGTTCCAATATATTAACTTTGTCAAAGTTAAATATCTATCAAGTGGTGACCTCTATTCGATCCCCATCACTCTTCCAGATAATCGGAACATAGGAAAGGT
>Ga0172381_10001527_pt1 | contig 27002 bp, 36 predicted proteins | sample Leawel6488metaG_FD_119754 | JGI IMG/M metagenome (GOLD analysis project Ga0172381, IMG submission 119754) | Leachate microbial communities from a municipal landfill in Southern Ontario, Canada - Leachate well 64-88 metaG | ecosystem: Engineered > Solid waste > Landfill > Unclassified | place... | reverse complement strand
GGGTCAGGCTCCATGAGCTTCCCGTTCCGCAAGTCAACGACACCGTTCGGGCAGTTAAGAAGGTACGGGTCTTGGTCGAGCATCACTTCGCCCACCGGAATCCCTCGCTCGCGCTGCACAAGGGACAGCATCGACCCGATAGCCTTGGAGCTTTCGCTCTTGCGGGCCCAAAATACAGCTTCATTGGCGCCAAGCTCGGACATACTCCGGATCGTGTGCTTAACCATCGGCGTGATGATAGTCTGGTCCTTGTCCTTCCATTTTCCCTCGTGCCATACGAGCCACTTATTCTTATCGACGTTGTACCGGATGATATGGCCCCACATATCGGCGAACCGCTCGGCGTTCCCCAGGTCCGTGAACGGCCGGCGCGACGCCTCGCGCGGCTGGGCTATCGAGTCAACATCGATGGCATTGTAGCCGTTGTCGATGATGACCGACGCCTCAAGGAGCTCGAGCACCGGGAAGCCCTCGGCGATCGCGTCGGCTACGTCCCAGCCCTTCGGCTTCTGGTCGGGAATATCGACGCGCCGCAAAGTATTCGGCGCCCCGGCCAGGTGGGACAGGAAGTGATCGGCGCACTCGAATCCTGGCGCATCGTTGTCGGGCCATATGATCACGTCGCACCCAGCCAGGGAGGAAAGGTCGACCTTCTTCATCACCCCAGCGCCGCCATGCCAGGTGGTCCATGCGTACTGGGGGAACGCCTTGGCCGCTTCCTCCATGCACTTTTCGCCCTCGACGAGCACGACGGTCTTTTCTTTATCAAAGAGCGCCAGGGGCCGGCGTTTCAAGGACTTCGGTAGCCCTTTGATAAACGTGCTCCCCGTCCAGTAGCATGGATAGATGAGCTTCTTCCCATCGTCACCGCCGGCATTGTACCGGGCCACGTAGAACGCCGGTTTCTTGTCGACATGGAACAGGGTTAGGTAGTCGGGCTCAGTCTTGAATGTCGGAGTCTTGCCTTCGGGAATCGGCATCCACGACATCTCGATGCCCTTGGGCTCCTCATCCTGGCTAGAAAGAGCGGCTACGGGACGCTCGCCGGCAGTTTCCCCCGACAGCTCCTGGGCCACCTGGAACAAGGTCTTGTTTTCCACCCTCGCCAGGAGGGTTATGATATCTCCAGATTCTCCATTCGTAAAATCATGGAACACGCCGTCCTCGCGGATCGAAAACGATCCGGGGTTCTGGTCGTTCCGTAGCGGGGAGACGGTCTTGTAATTCCCGTTCTCCCAAAACGCGCCGGGGCATCCGAACTTTGATTCGATATACGCCCTCGTAATATTATTCTTGGCTCGTTGGAATATATCGCTCACTGGACGTATCTCCTTGTATCGCTTACGAGCGGGAAGACCTTAACTATATACTTTCCATGGAAACCCGTCAAGTGCCGGCGCCTGTATTCTTGGGCCTACCGCTCTTTCCGAGCGTATTTTCAGCGAGCCCTGACGCGAATACTTCGTAAGAGCCTCCTGCGTTTGGCTCGCGATCATCAGTAGGATCGATATCAACTCTTTCCGCCTGGCCGCCACAAAACGGGCAGGGCTTTAATTCAATTTTCTCCATAATAACCTCCGCCGGGGCTTGGCGTGTGTCCGTATAAGCGCCCCGTGCTTATACGGCTAAAACGTCCGTATAACATTTGCTTAACCTGCTTTAGTCAGGTTGAATTACTTGTTGGGCTTCTTCCTCTTTCTGAAAAATGTGCAGCTCCCGTAATTCAGAATAGAAACCGCGCTCGGCTACTTCACGCCAGTAATCGCCCTTATCGGTTGCAAGGAAAATCGCATGAAGGCGACCAGCGAGCATGATGCCTTCGCGGTAATGACCATCTGGATATTTCTCGGCAAACTCAAGAACGAGTTTGTTTATCCGTTGCGAAAGACCTTCGCGCCCGAGTCGTTCTCCTTGTTTGCGTAATTGCTTTGCATTTTCAATATCACGAATTGCCATTATCTTCTCCTTTTGCGAACCATCCGCTAAACTTGTTTGGCGGTGGTGAGTCAGCCCAACTATGATTTAACCTGCGACGCCTTCGGGCGGAGTCAGGTTGAAATCTGTGTTAGGCGCCAACCCGTTATACTCCGCTTCGATAGCGTTAAGTATCTTTAATACTTTAAAAGCGTAATCAATTTTTTCCTGCTTAGATGTTTTTGGCGTTATAACGCCGTTCAACGCGCTTCGGCAGAGCGAAATGTATTCTGTAAACTTGTCTGGATAGACCTCATTCAGCTTCGTCTGCATCATTGTACTCCACCTCAATTTCACCGCTCCCATGGCAGTTTGGGCATTCTTTAGCGGTTGCGCTTCCTGGGTCGCTTTCGTCGCAAACATACCCGTCCCCAAAACACTCATCACAAATACGCATAGCTAATCATCCTCCTTTTAGTCGCGGATCGGCGTGACGCAGTTACGCCGTCTTGCGATCCGCATAACATCCATTATCCCGATCCGCATATCATCCCTGCGGCAGTAATTCCGGCGGGCATGGCTCTAGGGAGTCGCGCCAGTCGGGGCAGGGTTTAACTCGTCCGGCAGTTATGCTATTGCCATAACTACACCACCAGTAATAGCCCGGCGCTGGAACATTCTGATGGTAGGTTACATATCCCATGCGATCCGTAGCCGCCCACCTAGCCCACGGATACTTCGCCAGTATCTCGGGCCAGTTGTAGCGGGTTGGCTTGGTAAGACTGTCAATAATCTCTTCAAACTCAACTTGATAATTCGCAAGATCGTCCAACGCAGAAATAGGTATCTTTTGACTATGTCGATGGTATGCCGTAACCTTATTTACCTTGCATAGCAAATGATTCACCGCATCGCGCAATGTGGAATCGCTCATATATCCCCGCCTTTCTTGGCCTCATCGAGTCGGCGCTGGACTTCGGCGGCACACGAGTCACTTTGTCGAAATGTTCCGGGGCGCTGGTCGTAATCGTATGAACCACACCAATATACTGTATGTGGCGTATTTGATTCTATTTCATAAGCCCCACAGGCAGGACAAGCATTTCCCGGTAATGACTCCGGCTTCCCCTCGTCCTGCGCTGATATTCGTGCCTGTAGTGATTTAGCCTCACCTAGCGTCAAGCCTTCCGCTATACAGTGTCTACCATCCAAGCTCCATACGCCGTACTCTCCGTTTTGGTCTGGATCGGTGACTTTGCATGGCCCATACCACGGGCCTTTGTCACGCTCTGGCCCTTGATCGGCGGGCGAGGATTGGAGGATGGCGGCGCGGAGTTGATTACACTCAGTGCATCTTTCGCACGTCCAGTCATCGTCAGCGCACAATTTAACTTGCCATTTGACCGCTTTATCAGCCGCTTCCTTGAGTAGCGCCGACCGGAACATCGCAAAGTGCTGCGCCTCAATATCCTTAGCGCGTGGAACGCCCTTCGCCATGTTTCGCTTAATGAACGCCGTGCTCAGTTCTTGCCGCATAGCGACTACTGCGGCCCTGTCCTCATCGGTGATTTCAAGATTCATTATTCCTCCGTATATCTCTATTATCTATAATGCGATGCGCCAGTAACCATGCCGACCATCCATCATCCATGGTATGCACAATCATGCTTTTAACATATGTTTTAACAGGCCTAAGCACATCGTGGCGATGATCAAACTGGGCCTCGGCCTCGGCGTGGAGCTCGTCCCAAAACTCGCGCTTGATCGCCTCGGGGTCGATGGCAGAGAGAGCTTTATCCACGCCTGTTTCAAATCCTTCCTTGTATGCCTCATTAGGGCTCCATGAACTCCAGCCTATAGCTGTTTCCTCGGCCTGTTTATAAAGCGTCTCGCGTATCTCTTTAACGTCCATCGGTTCCTCCTGAATACTGTAAATCCCAATTAGTATAAGAAATGCAAAGTGTCCCTAAAATTAGAGTACAATCAAAACAGCTGTCGTTATTTCTTTTTCTTCCCCTGTTTTCATGGAACGATATTCTTGGAGACCACGCCTTTTTATCGTTATTAACCATAATAGATCGACGCCCTCTACAAAACCACAGCGTAAAACTTTTCTTAGAGTGTTTCTGAACATTCATCCCAGCACCTCCTCAAGCGCGGCGAGGGCGGAGTCGGCCACAAGCGCATAAAAGTTTTTCTTTTCCTCGCTTGGCACAATTTCGCCGTCTAATGTTTTACACGCCGTTGTCATATGCGTGCCGTATACCGATATCCGTTTCAGCGCCTCCCTCGCCTTCTCTGCGGCGGCGCGTAGGGCGGCTCGCTCCATGTTCCATCCGGTTTCGGCCTTAGCGAATCGCGTCGATAAAACGTCGATTCCGTTTGCTACCGACTTGGCCCGCTCGCGTGGCACATTGCACGCTTCGAGCATACTATAGGCTCGCTCGACTTCGGCGCGTAGGGCGGCTATTTCCTTCTCGGGGTCGGCCATGCCAGTACAGGCGTTGACGCAAGCGACGATGCGGAAGGCGTTTATGTGTCCATCAAGCCCGTTAACAACCGCATAGCGTAACGGGTTTTTTGATATCAATATTACATATGCTTGGTCAGATTTAATTTCCCACGGCTCCGCTGTATGCTTTGTGTCACTCATGGGAGGAGTCCTTGGGGTTCTGAAGAATGGACAGGCGGACGTTGCGTGTTGTGTTTGTGGTAACAAATAGCCGTCCGGTCAATTTGCCCTTGGTCTCTTCTATTATTCCCGCCCAGCGCATAACGTCCATGAGCGTGGCGGCCTCGTCAAACTCGGCGGTCTCCGTCCACATATCCCCTACCGATTCGTTTCCGGCTGACCGATCTACCATCGCGCAGATTTTCATATCTCCCCCTTGCTCGCCTCGATGGCGTCGGCGATTTCTTGCTTGCGCTGAAGCTGGTCAAGTTCGTGTCGTGCGGCCAGCCATTTGTTAAATGCCACTCCCTTGATAGCCTCGGCATCCATCCATTCGCGGTACGCCTCATCGGCCCGCGCGTCGGCGGCCTTGATCTGTTCGGCTAGGCCGTTCATAGATACCCCCTCAGCTCTTCGCTGATTTCCTCGTGGCCTCGCTCGTTTATCCACTCCGTTATGTCGGTGCCATCCGGCGTTAAAACAGTGACATCTTCGACATATGCCGGGACATTGTGCCCGAATCCCGGATCGGCGTCGCTTCCTTCGTAGTCGCCTTTTACGACTTCATAGGTCGCCTTTAAGCCGCAGGATAGGTCGTGTTCTTGCCGGCCGCTCATGGGAATATCCTTCGAGCCTTCCCATCGAACATCCCTCGAGCCATACCATCGAACGTCCTAATGATAACGTCCTTGGTATGGCGCTCCCGCGCTATCGCGTCAAGGGCTCCCCTGGCCAGGATGACGAGCTCCTTGCCGTCCGGGCACTTGCCCTCGAGGACGCGGTGGGCTATGTCTTCGACCATCTGGAAACTCCAGGGGGGCTCTATCTCGTGATTATCGTTTCTGTCTGCCATATTATCCTCCAATACAAGATCGATTCCAAGAGTAGTGCGCCGCTCGCGTGCTACTCCCAAGTCTTTGATCCTTCGGTTAAGCCCTGCCATGGTCAGTACGATCGCTGGGCTTGGGGTCAAGTATCTCCATGACGCCGCTCTCGATTCCCTCATCATCTTGAGCTGCCGACAAAAGAGCTGAGCGCGCTTCCTGACGGCTCGTCTCGGCTGAATCGATCATCACCCTAGCCAGGGGAGGAAGCTCGAGGTATTCGTCGCCGGTCAAGAAATCTATGGGCCGGCCGCGCAGGTTGACGAGGGCTTCGATGGTCGCCAGGCGGTACCGCTCCGTGAGCCGCTTGTACTTGCCGGCGCTGTCGTAAGGGTTATTCTTCATCGCATACCCCTTCCCAGGTTGATTGTGCGGACCATGGTGTCCGGTATGCCAGGATTGCTCCGTACTGGCTCGGGGAGCGGGAGCAGAGGGCGCTTGGGGTTGGGGACGCGGCTTGGAGTTTTGCCGAGACCCTGCCGGACATAAGACGAGGGAGTGTCGTCAGTAACCATAACCTCGAATGGGTGGTGTATGACGACCCGTCTGGCTCGAGTCTCGTCCCTGTCATCAACGCCGTGGTCAATCATCATCTTGTTTGCAGACAAGTCGCCGACGGAGAATGGTATGGGCTTTGCGCCAGGCGCTGGGTCTTCCCTGCTTATCCTTGTGAGTTTTTTAGTGATGACCCACCGGCCGTATCCATCCTCACACGCGCCGGCGCAATCATGGCCTATCCCTGGGTGCTTGTCGTCAAACCTTATTCCTGGGGACTCTATTTTCGTTTTCCCCTGCCAAACCGCACCAGCCGACACCACCGTGCCCTTTGAGCCTTTATCCCACGGGCCGCTTCTCTCCAGGAGTTCAACCCGGTCGCCGATGGAGAATCCGACCTGCTTTCCCTTGGTCGCCGACTTGATCGTGCTATCGGCAGCAAGCGGGTAGCCCTCGGGATTAAGGCCCTGGCTGGCTAGGTAGGCGGTGCAGGCGGCTATGTGGTGGGCAAGGTCGTCCGTCCCGCCGCACGCAAAGTTTCCGAACTCAGCTGGGCATCCTTCGTGGCACCATCGGATAGAGACTCCGGTGCAATCGCCGTTTTGTTTTATTACCCTTATAGCGTCTCTTGTTCTATCTTGCTCGCTATAGTTGTGTTCCATAAAATCCTCCTATACAATGAACGCTTGGCACGCGATGACGCGGCCTGAATCGTCCCGGATATTCTTGGTCGGAAGAATAAGGTCGTTGCGATCCTGGTACGTGTTCTTGACGACCGCGGAGACGATGAGGCGCACCTTCTCGCCCGTCCGCTCATCAGTCCGTGGATCAGGAAGGCGCACGGACTGGCACGCCGTGGATTTAAGGATGTATTTCGATCCGTCGACTATTTCATAATACATTTGGACATGGGCCGGACCCGCTGCTTCCGGCTCAATTATTTCCGCGATCCCGAGGGCGTCGTCGCGGAAGGTGATTCGGTGCATGGTCCAGTTCTCAACAATGATTCCATCGGGCAACGTAGTCATTCATTTTTCCTTTCAAAGCCCGGCGCTGATGTTCGATTCAACGCCGGGCCGATGGTGGGCGATGTCCTAGGACAAAAGCCCCTGGGATTCGATCCACGCGATGGCCCGCGCTTCGGTCTCCTTGAGCGCGGACAGGTCGTTCTCGAGGTTGATGATCGCGAGGATCAGGTGGGATTGTCCCTTGTAGAAAGCTTCCTTGTGCGCGGACAGCTCCTTTTCTTTTGACCGGATGCTCTTGCGGATCGCCTGGCGCACGGCTCCGGCTTCCTGTTTGGCATCCTCGAAGTTGTCCATGATCGCCTGGGCTTCGCGGTCCTTATCACTCTTGCGCGCCTCGACCAGGTACCTGGGCTCGTTTGTTTCGTTCATGTCTCGTTCCTTTTCTGCCCGTTCGGGGCTCTACCGTTTATTCCCTCCGCCCCTATGACGATGGGATTATTTACCGCACATCGCTAGATATTCGTTCAGATTGTACCGCTCGATCCGCGCTCCTTCGGGCATGGTGTACCGCATCCCGTAGCATTGCGGCTCGCAGTACCCCTGTCCGGGGAAGAAAACGACGGCGTGGAGCCCGTTCACCACGATGACTTCCCCCTCGCCAGCAAGGGCGATGAACAAGCCCGCGATGTCCTCGCAGTCGCCCTCCATGGTGGCGTAGGTCGTCTCAGGACGGCGCCACTCTCGGCTCGGAGCGTAGTTCACGCTGGATGCCGTCATCCACGCCTCGCGGAAATCCATCGCTGGCACGTCGCATGGGCTCACGAAAGCCGGAGCGGCGCAGGATGACAGGGCAATGGCCGCTATGGCGTAGATGACGGCGGGCTTCATTTACCGGCCGCCTTCCATGCCCCCTTGGCAAGGATTATTACGAGAATAAGGTCGATAATTGATACTACCGCCCCTATCGACGCCACCACGATGAAAACCGTTCTAGCCATGTTTAGTCCTTCCTTTCATATCGGACGCACCAGTCGTCCTCGCTGTCCGTTACCGCCCGGCCGCTTTGCTTGCAGGTTCCGATGCACGTAACAACCGATAAACTCCCTTCTCCCTCGGGAATAAAGCTTATGCACGTGTCGCAGCACTCGCCCTTGGATCGGCCTTTCATTCGTCGCTCTCGTCAGCCAGAAGGCCGCACTCCCTGGCGCGATGCGATGTTTTGGCAAGGTCGAGCACCTTATCAAGCTCGGCGCGCGCCTTATCCGAAACGTCGAGGGAGCATAGGTGAGCGAGTACTTGCGCGACGAGGCGGTCATCGGCCTTGAACTTCGTCCCGCCGCACCACAGCGGGAAGCATGAGTAGTCGAGATTGGCGCCCTGGAGATTGGCGCCCTGGAGATTGGCGCCCTGGAGATCGGCGTTCCGGAGATCGGCGTTCCGGAGATTGGCGCCATGGAGATTGGCGCCCTGGAGATCGGCGTTCCGGAGATTGGCGCCCTGGAGATTGGCGCCCTGGAGATCGGCGTTCCGGAGATCGGCGTTCCGGAGATTGGCGCCATGGAGATTGGCGCCCTGGAGATCGGCGTTCCGGAGATTGGCGAGCTGGAGATTGGCGTCATGGAGATCGGCGTTCCGGAGATTGGCGCGCTCTCCGTCGGAATCGTCCATAAGCCACAGAGCGTGCTCCCGTACAATCTCGGATATCTCGCCCTTGGTTAGATTTCTCATATGGCCCTTCTTTCATTGGTTTCGCGCCCGCTCTTTCCTGGCTAGGATGAGAGCGGGCTCTGCTCGTTTAGTCCTTGCTCATCGGCATGATGATCGCGCGGAGCTCGACCGACCCTGATTTCGGGAACGTCGCGACGATGGCTTTGTTGGATACGCCGACCTTGTAGCGGATGAGGCACGCGCCCGCGCCGCTGTTCTTGAGCATCTTCATGTCGGCCATGAACTTGTAGCTGACCGCGATGCCGGTGTTCGCGCAGAAGCGCGGAACCTCGCCCTCTGGCCAATCGTACCCGTACTCGATAGAATCGGGTAGATCGGGAGACGCGAGCCCGGCCGGATCGGCGATAGTCGGATCGACCTTGGTCCACATGGGAAACTGGCCTAGTCCCATCTTCTCGTCGCGAATGAACCGCTCGCCGAAGGGATCGTAGAAGCCGTCTTCCTTGAACCCGAACTTCTCGGCGGCCTCGGCATCCTCGAATGTCGCGACGTGGAGTCGATGGCCGTCGGTAGCGACGTAGCACGGCTTGCCTTGGTCGCCGTCGTGGAAGTAGTGGCCTTTGTTCATGAAATAGCGCGTCTCGTCGTCCGATTTAGCCTTGTCCACGAACGCCAGGATACTGTTCATCTTTGCCTTTGCCATACTCGCTCCTCATACTGATTGCGCGTTGACGGTCCATACGGTCCGCCTTCAATCGATAAGGTAGTATAGGCGACATATCGCAATATGTCAAGCCTGTACTTTCCTAGCAAGGGAGGGAGTCGGACCCTCCCGAAGCCACCTGGCCTTGCTTATTTGACCGGAACGAACTCGATATGTTCGGAGCGTATCCGTATACCGCCGTCGCCTTCGGAAAGGCTTACGTACCATATAATCCGGCCTACTACGCGGGCTCGCACCCCGTCGCGCGCTAACTCGGAACATTTTTCCGCCAGTCTCCCCGATACATGGACTTTTATAGCAAACTTGGCCTTGTATGTCTCGCCGTTCACGTCAATTTCATCGCGAGACGACACGAGCGATAGAACCATGATCGGGTCGCCCTTGTCTTTCAGGATATACTCCGGCTTCTTGTCGATAATGCCCTCAAGGATGATTGAATTAAGATCGCTCATACGCTCACCATCCTGTCTCCGTCGCACGCCGCGTACACGCGCATTTTGAGCGAATCGACCGTAGCGCGCATGGCGTCGACCTTGCCCCGGACGATGGACAGCTTGCTGTCGGCTTCCCTGGCCAGGGAAGCGAAATAGCGGTACTCATTCATAGAGTACGGCCGACCATCGACCTCCGCGCGTCCGTCGATATACCGGAACGCGGCATTGTGCCTACGCTCGGCAACTCGGTACGCGCGCTCGTACTGTTCCTCGATACCGATAAGCTCGGCAAGCCGCTTCTCTGCCCGCGCCAGGTTCAAACCGTCATTGATCGTTGCCATTGTGTAACCCTCCAACCTCATACTTTAATCCGCATACGCGGATTGATTACTTCTTAATCCTCTTGAACACGACGCTCACGCCGTCTTTCCGGTTATAATCGGCGCATCGATAGCGCGAATCCGACAGCAATAGCTCGATGCTGATTTTCTGGTGCTCCGCTCTCCAGTCGCATTGGCGGCAGATATTTGGGCACCTTGACCCAAAATAGCTCAGGCTTTCCTTGGCTACTGGATAAAACCCTTCCGGAGCCTCGGCCATGTTTATCTGACGAGGAAAATAGACACTGCCTTCGATATGGTAGCTTTTCATGGCCTGTCCTTTCATTTAAGATTGTCGTGATTAACGCTCCACCGAGAGGGCTCGCCGGGCATCGCGTCGTATATCGCGCGGATGTCTTCATAGCTGGCCAAAGGGTCGGTTTCAGCGATGCTTTTGGCCTTTCCGTCGATTATGGCTATATAATACCGGCCATGCTTCCCGCCCATCGTTGACGTCGGATACGCGTAGCAAAGTTCCTTGAAAGCCATTGTGTAACCCTCCATAACTAACCTCATACATACCCGATCCAAAAAACCGGAATAGGCGCGCTCCGGAGTTGAACCGGAGCGTGGAACAGTCCGCGCCTTATGCGTAGGAAGCGACGATGATCGGACGCGTTGACCCTAACTCGCGAGCGATAGCCTCAAGGGCGGAGCGGATCGCTCCCTCGCCTGCGCCATCGATACGCTCGGACAGTTCGAAACCTGCATCGCGGATCGCTTCGCCCACTGAAGCGCTTTCCTTATCATAGTTCCCGCCACCAGCGGAACCATGGCCCTGATTGCAGACTTCCAAGAAATCGCTGATCGGGTACGTCCACAGGAGGCAGTAGACCATGGAAGAATTGCGCGAACGTCCGCAATATATCCGGCAGTCCACGACCCTCGAACCCTCGACGCCATCGACGACGGTAAAGGATCGGACGAGCTCCTTGTCGCGCCATTTAATATTGATAGCCCCGTTCACTCCGTCGATTTTCGTTGCTTTCATAGTGTCCCTCCAACCTCATAATCGGATCGCCTACGCAATCCTTGACTAGAATATTATCGCGCCATGGGATGATTGTCAAATGATTTTATGGGTTTTTTAGTCGATTTATTGCGATTTATTGGAATCAGCTGGAATATGGAGATATTAGAGATTTACTGGCCAGAAGGCCGAAAATAGCGCAAAATCGATACATTTATAAGGAACATGGCGTCAATGGCGCAATGAGCCAATGATACCATAACAATAATTGATATTATAGAGATAATGGAGATATTGCGAATGGCGACATTGTTTTCTAGGATAAAAGTATCACATTTTATGGTATGATTATATTATGATGGTATACTTAATTACTGGTGGTATAAGGAATTAAAAAATTAGTGTATAGTTGTGTAGGGTTAAGGGCAAAAGTCGATCACAAATGCTAGAGGTCATATTTAGTATGCTACAACATGGCGCAACATGGCGGTTTGGAAAGCAGTACGGAATCGGGTCTTAACCCGTCACAACTATACATTTTCATATATTGGAAACTTTTAATATATGGAAAATACGATATGGGATACATTTATAACCTGTTTTTTGATCGTTTTTGCGATCCCTTTCCCTCGCCAGCTATTCAATGAGCCACGGACCACGCCGCGACCATGCACCATCGGTCCATGCGCCGCGCAACCATGGCCCATGATTCCATAATCCCATGATCCACCGAACCCATGACCTCGCCAACCATTGCAACCATTTATATAGATACACAATGAGCCATTGGAGCCATGAGCTAGGGGATCGAAGGCCCATCCAACCATGGGTCAGCGGGCAATACAGGCAGGGGACCCATGAACCTTGGATTGTGGGCCAGAGCTAGGCTTGCCATTTGCCCGCTATGCCCCTAAATCAGGCCACCAGCGCGTCGGCGGGGCCATGGGAGGGTGTAAGGGTGGAAAACGGATCAGAGGACCCCTGGGGGGGGCTTTTTGGGCCGGTGGGCGCGTGGGTGGGGGAGCCCCCCCATCCCATCTCCCTCACTTTCCCTCAGTCATGTTCCATACTTTCCCTATCCCCCAGCCAATGATTCCATGGCCCCACCCCTAAAAATCCCGCGTCCAATTTTTCGCCGCAAATTTTTTTTCTTGACAAACCCGACCATGAGTGCTACTATTCAACTTGCAACGTGATACGCCTTCCTCCCTTTGCGCCCGGACTTATCCACCGGGCGCATTTTTTTTCTTCCATCGCCCCTCGGCCTCTTGATATACAGTCCATGTTCTGGTATACTCTTTATATGAGGCAGTTGAAGGATCGTAATTCAGGGATAACCTTCACCAACCACCGCATTATAGGATCATCACACGAGAACCATCGCCAAGTGAAAGAGCCCGAGCCCGACCGTGATCCGGTGGGCGTGCAGGAGCGGAAGGAACGCCGTGATATATCCGGAGTTGATGACGAGAAATCGCTCGTCATGTTCGCCATCGATCCAGTATCCCCGTACGCCTATCCCCTGGACGGAGAGCGTTACACGCCCGAGTCCCGGTTTGGTCCGACGGGACTATGCCCGATTTGTAACAACGCTCAGCACCGACAGATGGACAACTTCTTCGTCAAAAACCTCGGCGACCGGATTTCGTGGAAAAGGTATGGCTTTGCTGAGGAAGATGTGGTGCGGCACCTGGTCAACCATATTGGTCCTGTCTATACGCGCACTGGGCGGGAGCTCCTCTCTGCGTTCGCGGCGCGGAGCGATGTAGAGGCGCTTGACCCCGCCTTCCTCGCCAGGATACACCGGGCGAGCCAGAAGGAGATAACCGCGGGCAAGCGGGAGGAGAGCTTCAAGCCCTTCGACGAGAAGTGGGGAGACTCTTTGATTATTGCGCCGGCGGATGAGACGGAGTATACTGAGCGAGCCATCGAGCCGAGCTTCAGTGGGCGGACTATTGGAGCGAAGGCGAAGCAGTGGTACGCGTTCGATGGAGAGAACCAGACCGGGCAGCTACGCCCATGGGGAGACAAGCGCATGGCGAACGAAGTTGAGAAGCGGGCCGATGATTCCATCGTTTTTTACGACGAAATGCTCATGGTCAGGAAGATGGGCTTGGACATCTACCATGAGATCATGGACAAGGATAATGGCGAGCCAATCATGGGCAAGGATGGCGAACTCCTTGGCTACAAGGATAAGAACTACGGCTCCGCGCTCAATGCGGCCAAGCTCATCAAGGACGTGGCGATGGATATGGCCAAGCTGGCCATCATTGGCGTCAAGCTCGAGGGCAACGGCGAGCAGATGCGCCAGCTTTCCCCCACCATGCAGGCTATGATCGACGACCTGGGGATTCTCGCAAAGCGCGACCTTCCCTCTGGCGAGACAACGCCAACCACGGCGGTGGAAGTGGTGGACGACGGACTCGATGGGCCGGACTTGTTCGAAGCGGCCGAAGATGACGGGCTTGATGGGCCATCCGACGATGATTATGTCGACGAGGATCAGGAATGATCGACGAACAGCCGGCCTCGGCGCGCGTCGTTGCCATCGAGCGTTACAAAAAAATCATTCTAAAAGCGACCGAAGAAGGCCAACTCGACCTCGTTACGCGGAAATTATGTCAAACCGACCTGTTTTTCCTGGGAATGTACGTCCTTGGCGGCATCACGTTTGCAAACAAAGACTGGGTATTTGATCGATGCCGCGAGTTTCAAGCCGATCCAGATGGATATCTCGATCTATGGCCAAGAGAACATTTTAAGAGCACGATAATCACGCTATGGGCTGTGGTGCAGCGGATATTGAACGACCCCGAAATAACAATTGGCATATTTAGCTTTAAGGCACCGATCGCAAAAGGGTTCCTTCGCGCGATCAAGTGGCAATTTGAGTCAAATGAACGGCTTAAGGAGCTGTTTCCCGACATTCTTTACGCTGACCCTGGAAAGGAATCGCCGAAGTGGTCCGAAGACGACGGGCTCATTGTTAAGCGGACAAGTTTCCCAAAGGAGTCAACGGTCGAAGCTCATGGAATCGTAGAAGGGCAACCAACGAGTAAACACTTTGGGCTCCTAGTGTACGATGACACGGTTGTGCCGTCGTCTGTAAGCACCCCAGAGATGATTACTAAAACAAACGAAGCGATATCTTTATCGTTCAACCTTGGCAAAGAAGGTGGAGCCCGGTGGATGGCCGGAACGCGCTACCATATGGCCGACACGTACTCTGAACTCATTCGCCGCGGCGCCGTGAAGCTTCGGCTTTATGCCGCAACAAGGGACGGAACTTTCGAAGGAGAGCCCGTGCTATGGACGCGGGCTAGGCTGGCAGAGAAAATACACGATCAGGGAACCTACGTCGCGTCATGCCAGCTGTTCAATAACCCAATAATGGAAGGCGAACAGACATTTGTCGAAGATTGGATACAGTACTGGATTCCGAGGGAACATAACCGAATGAACAAGTACATCCTCGTCGACCCGGCAAATGCCAAGACGAAGCGGAGCGACTATACCGTCATCCTCGTCATTGGACTAGGGCCGGACAAGAACTACTACCTCATCGACGGGTACCGGGATAAGCTGTCGATCCGCGAGCGGAGCCAGCGCGTCATGGCGCTGCACGCTCAGTACCGGCCGCTCATGGTAGGGTACGAGAAGTACGGTATCCAGACAGATATCGATTTCCTCGAGGAGATGCAGAACCAACAGCAGTACCGATTCAAGGTTACGCCGCTCGGCGGGTCGATGGGTAAGGTGGACAGAATCAAACGGCTTCAGCCGATCTTCGAGGCCAAGCGATTTTATATCCCCGAGAAGCTGATCCGCGTCGATTACCAGGGGAAGCCTTATGATTTGACGCAAAGTTTTATTAACGACGAGTACTTGCAGTTCCCGTACATGAGCCACGACGATATGCTCGACTGCATGGCCCGAATCACCGACGACGACATCCGCGCGTTCTTCCCCTCGCCAGGAAAGATCGATAGCCGGACAGGAAAAGAGACACTGGACGATGATGAAGGAGACAGCTATAATTACGATACATACGCGTACCTTGACAGCAAGTAGCGCGATCGCCCGAGGAGGCATCCATGCCCGATAAAGACGTAGTAGACCTCGAGGCGAGCCCAAGCGCCCTTGAACAGCTTGAAAAAAACGCCCGGTCAACCTTTGAGCTGATGAAGAATGAGCGGATGTTCGTCGAGCCTCTGTGGCGCGACATCGCCGACTACCTTCTCCCCCAGTTCTCGGGTATGCAGTTCGAGCAGCTCGAAGACCTGTCGGCCGGCGAGCATATCTTCGACGGAGAAGCGATCGCGGCGCACTCGCGCTTGGCGGACGGCATCTTCGGATGGCTCGTCTCTCCCACGATTCCATGGATCGCGTTCGAGCCGGAAGACCCGCGGGACATGGACAACCTCAAGTTCATGCAGTACCTCAAGGACATCCAGCTCCATTTATACGACGTGTTCAACCGCTCCAACTTCTACGACATGATGGCGACCGACATCAAGACGGCCTCGGGCATCGGGACGAGCGTGATGACGGTCGAGAACGCCGAGGAGCTGGGGATGCCGATTTACGAATCGATGCACCCCGCGGAAATATACATCCGGGAGAATCGGTACCACAAAGTCGACACGCTCGCCCACCTGTACATTATGACGCCCGTGCAGTTCCTCGAGGAGTTCGGAGACAAGTACAGCGTCGAGGAGAAACGGCTCTTATCCAACCAGACCAAGCCGATCAAAATGCTCCAACTCGTGTACCCGAACAAGGACTATATCGACGATGGAATGGTCAAGTTCGCGCAGAACAAGGTGTACCGCTCGGTCCATATCCTGTACGAAGGATCGAAGCCGAGCAAGCAGAAAACGAACGTGATGAAGGTTTCCGGCATGGACTATCGCCGGTTCGAAGCATGGCGCTTTTCGCGCGTATCGAACCAGGTGTATGGCACCTGCCCCGGCATCGACGCGATCTACGATATCAAGATGATAAATATGCAGTCCAAGACCATGGCCGACGTGAGCCAGCTCGCGGCCCGCCCGCCGATGCAGACGACTGAGGCCATGAAAGGCAAGGTCCGCGTGGCTCCCGGCGGCATCACGTACGGCATGGACCCGGTGAATCCGATCGTCACGTCGCTCAATTACCCCATCGGCATGGACGCCATGAACCGGCGCGCGCAGATCATCCGAGAGCATTTCAAGACCGATTTCTTCATGTCGATCAGTCAGCTCCAGAACAGCTCCCGCGACCGGACTGCTACCGAGATCATGGAAATCAAGGCCGAGGCTGCCGCGGTCATGGGCTCGATCGTCGGCCGCGTTCAGTCCGAGCGGCTTGACCCGATCGTCAGGCTCACGCTCCGTATTGAGCGCGATGCAGGCCGGCTTCCCCCGTTGCCGGCGGGGATCGACCCCGACAAGGTGTTCAAACTCAAGTTCATCGGCCCGCTGGCGCAGAGCCAGAGAAAATACCTCCGTGTTCAGGGGATCAGTCAGGGCATGGGATCGATGATCCAGCTGGCTCAGGCTCTTGGCCCCGACGTGCTGATGAACCTCCGATCGAACGAAGCGGCCCGCGAGCTGGCTCTGGCGAACGGCCTTGACCCTGAGTTCCTGAATCCCGTGGCCGACGTGAAGAAGCAGCAGGCACAAGCGGCCCAGCAGCGCGCGCAAGCGGCTCAGGTTCAGATGGAGAATGAGCGCATGAAAGCCGGCGGTGCGGCGAAGACCGCCGAGCCGAACAGCATGGCCGAGGCGCTGATGAACGGCGCCCCGGCAAGGAGACGATAATGGCAGTCATCGAGAGCAAGGAACAGGAAGCTAAGACCATGCGCTGGCGAGCCGTGTTCGGCACGCACGACGGGCGGCTTGTCCTTGAGGAAATGCTCATAGACATGAACGTGTTCAGCTCCATCGATCCGAAAGACGAACAACGGATGGCCCTGCGGAATTACGGCGTGACCATCATGTACAACCTGGGCATCACGGTGGATGCCAATATCCCGGAGCTTATTGACAAGATGATGTCAATAGACTATAAGCCTATAAGTAAGGAGAAATTACATGGCTGATCTTCTTTCGGACCCTGCAAAGGACAATCCGGGGACGGCTTCGACTGGCGAGCTCCTCGGTAAATCTGGCACTCCCTCTGGCCAGGGGGATGGCAAAGGAACCGACGCGCCGGTCGTTCGCGAGTGGATGAAGGGCTTGGCAGAGCCCCTCAAGGCTTCAAAGAGCCTGTCAAAGTTTACCTCTCCGGAGGAAGCTTTCAAGGCGTACGTGGAGCTCGAGGGAAAACTTGGCCGATCCGTGGAAGTTCCACCCGCCGATGCTTCGCCTGAGGAAAAGGCGAAGTTCTACGATCGGGTCGGGCGCCCGAAAACGCCCGACGAATATGCTATCGTCAAGGGAAGCATGGATGATTCGTTCGTCAAGGGGTTCAAGGCCAAGGCTCACGCCGCTGGTCTACGGCCCGAACAGGCGGACGAGCTTTTCGGATATATAAAGGCCGACCGTGAGTCGCGTGACGCTTCTGCCGTTGAGCAGTACACCGCGCGCGTCAAGGAAGCAGACCTTATCCTCCGGAAACAGTACGGGCCGGACTACGAGACGAACCTAAAGAGCGCCGAGAAGGCATTCGTGGGAGCATTCCCCGAGGCCCTCCGGGCACAACTCAAGAAGGACGGCTACTCGGCGAACCCGGATTTCATCAACGTGCTTGTCGGCCTCGGCCAGCAGCTCGGAGAAGACTCGATGATCCTTTCGGCCCACGACCGTGAGCCCCGGACTAAAAAGACCTTCTACGATCGGCAAAACGAGCGATTCGCACCCAAGTGACGGTGGCGCGGCGAAACAAGAAAGGATAGGGCGCAATCATGGCGTTCACTATCAATACCGCACATACCCTCCCCGAAATCCTGCGTCACAACGCTCCGGACGGCTCGTACATGGCCGCTCGCGACGTTCTCAAGAAGAATCTCCCCATGATCGAGGAGACCTACTGGGAACAGGCCAACGAGGAAACCAGCCACGAGTTCCTGAAAACCGTCTCCAAGCCCACCGGCGCCCTCGTCAGGTACGAGGAAGGCGCCCCCTTCGAGATATCGACCGACCGGGCCGTCCGCGAGCAGTTGTGCCGCATAGAAGGCAACCTCCGCGTGGACGTTCGCGTCCTCGCCAAGAGCGCCAACCCCGGCGCCTACTACCGCGAGAAGGAGATGCGGTACTTCGAAGGGATGCTCAACACCTTCCATGAGACCATCTTCTCCAAGAACAGCCGTGGCAACATGGGCACCAACCCCAAGGACATCAACGGCCTCGGCGTTCGCCGGCCCGTATCGTCCGCGGTAGCCATCGGTTCCGAGACCGCCACCACAACTGTGGTGAACATGGGCAACTCCACCGGCGGGTCCATCTGGCTCATCAAGCATGGCGGCGACGGCCTGTTCATGCTCCACCCCAGGACGGCCGCGAACACGATCAAGCAGGAGCAGTTCGAAAACCAGCTCGTCTACGACGCGAACAGCTACCCGTTCCGCGCCGACATGACCAACTTCTCCATGGAGTTCGGCCTCGGCATCGTGAACGACATGGCCGTCCAGCGCCTTTGCAACATCGCGCTCACCGGGAATCATTCGTTCTTCGGAGACGGAACCACCGTCCAGAAGGGCGAGTACGCGCTGATCGACATGATATCGCGCCTCCCCGGCGGAAGCACCGAAGGATGCGTGCTGTACGTCGGGCCGCAGATCATGTCCGGCATCAGGAAGCGCCTGAACGACAAGACGAACATGAACTACACCAAGGAAACCGTGTGGGGCCGGGAGATGCCGACCTTCATGGGCATTCCCATCGTGCAGATCGACACCCTCACGGCCGACGAAACCTCGGCGAGCTAGGAAAGGAAGACACCATGCTCATAGATGCTGGATATGCCTTTACCTCGCTCAACGGCGGATCGACCGCCAGCGAGGACATCGCAACCTCGGGTTCCACCGAGAATCTTTCGGTGGCGCTCGAGATGGAAGCCGCCGACGTAGGCGACGGCCATAGAGACCTGTACCTCGTCATCACGTGCAAGGACAACACGGATGCCGCGGACGGCGTGTTCCTGTTCAAGCTCACGGACAGCACCGCAGTGGGCGGAACCTACTATCAGTGCCTCGGCAAGCAGGTCCCCGTAGCGAGCGTTACCGACGGTGCGCTCCTCTACAAGGCCAAGCTCCCCGAGGATTGCAAGAAGTTCCTCAAGCTGTCCGTAACCGGAGTCGGGACCACGAGCGGCAAGATCATCGTGGTCAACGCCGCGCTCGTAACGGGCTAGTCAACCTCATCCGTCCCTCGCCAGGGGCCAAGAACCTGGCGGGGGACTTTTCTACCTCTTGAAAGGAGGTATGCACCATGATCCAGGACTTACCGTACATTTTCACGTCCAGCTCCAGCGAAGACCTCGTTCCTACGGGGATGACCGCCAAGCTGTCGGACGCCATAGGCTTCGAGGCCGCGAACATCAACGACGGAGGCCGGCCCTTGTTCATCGTCGTCAACGTCGATGACGATGATGACGCCGCGGCCGGGGACGGATACACCATCGAGCTGATGCACTGCGACACCACGGACGGGATATACACCGTCGCGATGAGCAAGGAAGTCGCCCTTTCCGAGATCGTGACCGGAGCGTACGTCTGGAAAGCCGCGCTCCCCATCGGCCTCAAGAAGTTCGTCAAAATCCGATTCACGCCCAATGGCAACATGGTCGAGCCTCAGATGACCATCGTCGCCGCTGCGGCGTCCGATTCAGCGGCCAAGGTCGCCGGGCTCATCAGAGCCTACGCGGCCGCGTTCCTGCCCAGCTGGGTAGTCACCGGCGACACGGACAAAGTGATCTTCACGGCCAGCGCCAATGGCGTGAGGGCTGGAACGTACGCCTTGAACGGCGGGTTCACTGGCATCACCGGAACCTGGGCCCAGACGGCCGAAGGAACCGCGGAAGCCAAGGAAGTCGAGACGCTGACCATTACGGCCGCGTGCTCCGTGACCGGCGACATATGGATCACGTTGAACGACGTGATCGTAGGCGCCGAGGCGGCCATGACCGGCGACGCGCACTTCAACGCCGCCATCGTGACCGGCTAAGCAGAAAAAGGCCCGCAGAAGGGCTTGAGACTGTGGCCCTCTTTCCCGCGGGAGAGAGGGCCTTTTTGTCTCCCCGGTTGACATCTTGCGCTATGCCGTGGAATATCGTATTATTGTGGGTATAAGCAAGCGACAAGGAGGGCCATATGCCGCCCGTAGTGCAGAAGTCCTTTGATCCTATATATGCCTTGAAAGAAGCCGACCTGTGCAACTCCGCCTTATCCAGGGCCGGAGCCGAGCTCATCAAGGACACCGACGAGTTAACTAAGCAAGGGAAAGTCTGCCGATCGATATACGCCGACACGCGGGACGAGGTTTTGTCCATGTTCCCGTTCAGCTTCGCGACCAAAAGCACGCTTATTCCCGAGGACGCCGCGTACACCTTCCCAATGGACGGGTTCGGCTATGCGTACAAAGCCGAGGACTGGCGACCGTTCACCTGCACGTACGGCATCGGAGCCACGCTCCTTGAGGCCGTAAGCGTCGACCTTGACGACCGCTTCCTGGGTCGAATCGTCAGCGGAACCAATATGCAGGCAGCCGCTCGGATCGTATCATACGACGACACGGCCCATACCATCACCCTTGACCGGGCGACCACGAACACCGCGGCCGTAACGGTCGCCGTGACGGTGAACGCCTATATCGCGCTTCTCAAGGTTTTGAAAATAAACCAGGACAAGGACGCGATCTTCGACCTCATCGGGGCGTCGAGCAATAAGCGGATTATGTGCGACCACATGACGGAGTACGACGAGGACGGGACGACCCAGCTCCTCGAGATGAAGTACACCGAGCAGGTACTTAACCCCGACCTGTTCGACAAGCAGTTCAAGCAGGCACTCGAGCTTCGCCTGGCTAGCAAGTTCGCTCTTGAGTTCACGAAGGCCGGCGGCATCGTGCAGCAGCTCCAGGGCGAGTTCTCGGCGATCCTAGCCTTGGCCAAGTCCAACTCCAATGAACAGATGAACCCCGACGAACCCGACCCGTGGTGGACTGAACGCATCGGCGTTGGCGTCACTCGTCGCGTTCCGAACATGAGAGGCTGAACATGGGAATGATACGCCCGATCTACAATAATTTTTCAGCCGGCGAGATATCCCCGAAGCTGGCGGGTCGTGCCGATCTTCCCGTATTCCAGGGTGGCGCGAACAAGCTCCACAATATGATCCCCGAAAAGATGGGCGGAGCGCGCCGGCGAGGCGGGTTCAAGCACATCATCAATATGCCCGTGGACGCCAAAGCCCGCCTTATTCCGTGGAGCGTGAACGACGTTACCGACTTCATGCTCGTTTTGACTGATGGAGCCATCCGAATCCTCGACGTTTCCGACGGGCATACTGTCGCGTTCCTGGCCACCGATCCCGATACCTCCGGCGGCGTGCTTCCGATCGTCGCCCTTTCCTCGTCAGGCACGTCTCCGGCGTACGCCGAGGCCGATATTGACGCGGTAAAGTACGCGCAGAACATCAAGTCGATCTACCTAGCTCATCCTGGGTACCCGCTTTTCTACATCAAGTACAACGGCGACGTAACCGTGGGCGCCGCTACCTATGCCGCGTTTGAGTACGGCCCCGTGAACCTCGAGGGCAATATCGCCAGCTCCACGTTCATCGACGCGGCAACCGGCGTGACCGACGTAATTCCTGGATCGTATCTCCGCTCGATGCTCGACGTGCTGGCCAATGGGATCGTGTACTCCGCGTACATCGCCGTCACGACCGCGCTCAACACGACCGCCCTTGTCGCCGCGGCCATCCGGGCCGTCAAGTTCCCCGGCTGGGTCGTTACCGGCGCTGATGCCGACGTGATATTCACTGCCGACGCCAACGGAGTGCGCGGTGGGACATATGCCCTCGATCCCGCGGCCACGGGCATCACGGGGACGTTTGCCCGGACGACTCAGGGAACGGTAAGCGTTAAAGAAGTCCAGACGCTTTCAATCACGGGGGCGTGTTCTGCGAATGGGAATATAAACATAACACTCAATGACAATGTGTACGGCCATTCAGGATTATCAGGAACGATAAACAATAAAACGCTTGTTGGAATGAAAAAGACGGTCACTGCGACCGCTCGAAGCGCCCATTATGCTTATAGTAGGATGAACTTTCCGAACACCTATACATACTCAGGCGACCTTGTCGACGGATCGGGGATATTGCCAGGGCGGCTCGTGTCATCTTCGGACGGATGGTATATCGGAACAGATGAGAATAACACCTTGGTCCATGTAGCCTATAACGCCACGGGGACAACCATTCTTGCGTTGGCCGCGGCGGAACTAGAAAGCGGATACCAGTACGCGATCCGTGGACACGTGTACGGCGTGCTTGTCCCGGACTTCCGCGGAGGCTTCACCTACAACGAAGCCTACGACACCACCGTGTACACGCTGTACTTTTCGGACGGAACGACCCTCGATGTTGACGCCGACACGGTATCGGTGCAGGGCTACCTTTCGATGGTGTACCCGCTCATGTCGATCAACAAGAACGCCACGCCGGGAATCGACATCATGGAGCGGTGCGGCGTGTGGATGCGACCCGGCGTTGTGTACCCGTGCGATCAAACCGTAACGCTCAATGGTAATGTGGCCCTCTCGGCGATTAAAGACGTAAGCGGCGCCGAGCCGGCAATCATCGTTACCCTAGCCGGCCAGCCCGATCCGTTCAGGATCACCGCCTCCTTAACCGGCATCACGGGGCAGCTTGGCGTCATTTTGACGCCGTACTACGACCGGACGGACAACCCCGGCTTCGTGTGCTTCCATCAGAATCGCATGGTCATCGGAGGCTCGACGAAAGAGCCGAATGTATTCTATCTGTCCGAGACAAACAGCTTCACGGGGTTCAAATACTTCGAGGAAGTGGAGTACGAGAAGACCGTGTACGACCCGGACAGCCCGGACGGCGACCCGCAATACGACGTGACCGTGGATTCCGTCCAGCAGATTGGCGCGGCCAGCGCCATATCCATGCAACTGGCGACCGACGAGAACGAGTCGATCCAGTGGGCCGCGAGCGTGTCCGACCTCATCCTTGGAACGGCGACCTCGGAATGGGTAATGCCCGCCGAAGTCAACGCCCTTGAGCCGCGGGCCGTACTGACTTCGCGCAACGGGTCGGCCAGCATACAGGGGCGGTTCGTCAATGGGTCGGTCCTGTTCATCCCGCGCTCCCGTCGCGGAGCCAAGATGTTCCAGCCCGTCCTCGGCCAGACGACCGAATCGATCACGGAGCAGGCCGAGCATTTATTCACGATGACCTCGCAGGTCATATCGTTTGACTTCCGCCAAGACCCAGCCCATGAAGTCCTCTTGCTCCTCGAGAACGGCAAAGCGGTCATCGGCGTCATCAACAACGACGTGGTGGGATGGGCGCCTCTGTATACGAGAACGGGAGACCTCATCGAGTCGCTTGTCGCGATCGCGGCTAACGGAGAGGATGCCATCTACGCCGTCATCAACCGGGCCATCAGCGGCGATACGGCGCGGTATATCGAACGGCTCATCACGCCCGACGACTCCGTGTTCGACTCTCGAGACTACCTTGACTCTTGGGTCGCCGTGACCACGGGCGTCATCGCCGATCCGCAGACGACTCCGCTCCTGTCGGGCCTTGCCAGGTTCTACGCCCAGCATCCGACGATCGTGTTCGAGAGTGGAGAATGGGGCGAGCTCGTCGTGGCGATAGCTGGAACGTCCAGCACGTATATCCCCAACGGAACGTCCGTCGCTGTGGCCTTGCCTGGCGAGACCGACGCGATGGTGGGCTACACGTACGAGTCCATGCTCCAGCTTCCACGGATCGATTCGGCTCAGATGTCGGGCCTTCCCAAGACCGCGGGAACCGTCCACCTTCGCGTCCTGAAATCTGGAAGTTTCCATATTCGGAAAACAGACCGCGACGGAGCCGACGACTACCTCCCCGACGGCGTAACGCTCGACGAGGAAGTGGTCTCCAGCCCGGTCGATGAGACCACGGGACTTCGGATTTACCCGTACACGGGCGCCTTGCGGACGGACGCCTATTCAGGGGCCACGGAAGACCAGTATATTACCTTCGCGACCCAAAGCCCGGAGCCGATGACCATTCAGCTCGTAGCCCCGACATTCGAGGTAGGTGACATACTATGAGCGATATCCTAATGATCGGCGGCGCCATTGTTGGCGCCGGATTGGGCCTTGTGCAGCAGGGCAAACGCCAGACTGCCGCCGCTCGCCAGGAAATGATGGCGCGCTGGACGTACGAGGCGTACCTCAAGCGCAACAAGAGCCAGAAGTCCATACTCGAGGGGAACCTTACCGCGGGGGCCATGGGCGCCACGTCCAATAACCGCGAGGCCGCGATCCAGGCGTACCAGGCAGAGTCGGCCGGCAAGCTCAAGGCCGGCCTGTCCGGGGTGTCGGGAGGCACGCCGCTTTTCAAGGTAGCCTCCGATATGGCGCTGAACCGTACGCGCCTGGCCGAGATGAACCAGAACGTCCGGCTCCAGTACGACGCGCAGATACAAGGCGCTCGCGCCTCTGGCCAGGATATCGACATGAATCTCCAGAACGCTATGTGGGGCTTGCAAGAGTCGGTTGACCAGCTCAACTACGTCGAGTCGCCCGTTGCGATGGCCATGTCCATCGGTACGGGCATCGCGTCTGGGGCGTCGATGGCGAACAATATCAACGCCTCGGTGACGCAAATCACAGACTACTCAGTGGAGGACAACTTCGCCAACGCCTTCGACAAGATTGCAGGTATATTCGGGAAGTCCGACGTGGTTCCATCGGCCCCCAGCTCTGGCCAGTCGTCGATGGCGGCTATCTCGGCCCAGCCCATGGGCATCGACACCTTGTCGTTCAAGCCCCTCGACCCCGTGGGCTCGTTCCAAATGCAGCCAAGCCCTAACCAGGGAATCGGGTATATCCCGCCTATGGATTTCTCGCTCGACCTGTTCCAGATACCCAGCATCGCCGGGCTCATGGCTCCGGGGCAGATGGCTCCATCGTGGTCGAATGGAAAACGGGGCGGAATTGGATCGGCTTTAGTATTCTAGGCCACCACGGGCAGTAGGCTATTGCGTCATGCCGTGCCATATAGTATACTTTTGGCCGTAGGGTTCCCCTGCGGCCTTTCTTTTGGAGGAAATAATGGCAGACTTTCTTGGCGATATAGTCAATCTCTCCCAGGCCGTGAGCGGGTTTGCCCAAAGCGCCGTTGCGCTCCATGGAGCCAGGGTGCAGGCAGAAGTCGACCGCGACGCGGTCAAGATAACCAACACACAGACCGAGTTTCTACAGCGGTTTAATCTTCCGCTCGGAGACCCGCGCCGGCTTACCACCACGCCCGACGCCGAAGGTGGAACGTACTGGCGAGACGCTATGGCTGAATACGAATCCAACGTCGACGGGATGATATCAGGAATCCGCGACGATGGCGTCCGTGAATCGGTGGCCGCGCACTTTTCCAGCAGCGAGTCGCAGTTCAGGGTTGGGTTATCTAACTCGCTTGCACAAGCCGAGTTCCAGGAGACCAGGGCGTTGTCAATGGACACCGTGGGCCAGATTCTCGGGGGAGTTGGAAGCGTAGCAAGCAGGTACATGGCAGCCAAGGATTACCTGCAAAAAAAGGTGTCCGACGGCACGTTCCTTCAAAGCGAATACAACGACATGTACGACAAGTTGCTCCTTCCCTATGAGACGGAAGCGAACAAGGTCGATCTTTACCAAAAATATTCGGCAAGTAACGGCGTGCTGGATGCCGAAACTGGAACTGTAGCGAGGAACCAAATTGAATATGCGCTATCCAGGCTCAGCTCCTCGCCAGGGTATACGACAGACCAGAAGGCACGGATTGGCGCGTCAATAATGGAAGATCAGGCGGCTTTTGACGCCGAAGCCCAAAAGCAGTTTGACGTTTTCAAGCAGGCCGTAACCGACGGGCAAACCCCTTCGGTTGAAGAAATTAGAAACTTCTTTTCGACGTATGGCACCGATGCTTCGCAACTCAAGGTAAGTGAGTTACAACTCGGGGCCATGGAGATATTCGGCGCCCAGGTGGCCGGGGATATAACACAATACATGATTTTAGCCACAGATGCTGTAGGGCGCGGTGCTACCCTGCCTGTTATTAACCAGTACGAAGAAGGGCTCAATAAGCAACTAGCTATTTCCACCGAAGCCATCCAAAAACAATTCGATGGCGACAGCGAAAGCGACAGGGCCGAGAGGTTAAGGCTTCTTGACAAGGTGGAGAAAGAGCATCTTTCGGCCATGGACACGATTGACGGATGGAAGCGTAGCGCTTCGGACGATGCCGCCATGACCAAGGCGTATATTGAAACAGATTGGGTGAAGTACTGGAACGCCTTCAAAGACCCGACTAATCCCCAGGGCGGGAAGATGTTCAATTTCTTCGACGCAAGGAACAAGCTCGACGGGTATCTCAAGATGTATCCAGGCGTCGGTATCGCCGACGATGTCCAGGGATGGATGGACGACGTAGATAAGTACTACGAAGAGCAGATGAACTCAGTAGACATGAAGCGATATGTCCAAGAGATAGTCCTTTCGGCGGATGGCGTCGCAAGGTTCGGGGGCTCTTTCACCAAAGCAATAGCTGGAGTCGTAAGCCAGGATATTAAGGAATGGGGAAAGAAGGATGTCGGCATTGGGATGTTTTTAGAGGATGTATTCAGCGAGTATCAGGTCAGGATACAGGGCATGGGTTCTGGCGCGACGCCTGAAAAG
>Ga0172381_10001524_pt1 | contig 27038 bp, 25 predicted proteins | sample Leawel6488metaG_FD_119754 | JGI IMG/M metagenome (GOLD analysis project Ga0172381, IMG submission 119754) | Leachate microbial communities from a municipal landfill in Southern Ontario, Canada - Leachate well 64-88 metaG | ecosystem: Engineered > Solid waste > Landfill > Unclassified | place... | reverse complement strand
CCACGTCCTTCATCGCGTTTGGTCCCGAGGCATCCACCATTTGCCTATAAAAAAATGTTGACCTATTTTAACTAGCAAATAATAACTCTATTCTCTTTGAAAATCTATTAACTTTTCAAGCAACTTTCACAGAATTAGCAAAGAAAAAAATCGCTTTTCCAGCGGTTTTAAAAATAAAAAATTTCCATCCCGCTTTTATTCAATTTTTCCTTCACTTTTTCAAGTACAATAAACACTTTAATCCATAAAAAATTATTTGTCAAGCTTTTTTGTTGTGCTCTTTTTTGTTTGATAATTAGCTTAAAAAAGAATAAAAAAACGCCCATACTGGGCGCTTTTTTTATTTCGCTATCTTTACGTTTTCTAGTCCGTTTGCTTCAAATTCGTCCAAAAATTCGTCTTCCAATCCCATTGCTTTTTCAAAATCTTCATCACTATCATTATCAAAGTCTTTTCCGTATTTTTCTTTAAAACCTAGTACTGCAAGCTCCCAGGCAAGGCGCTGATACATATCGGTTTCTCCATATTCGTTGGCCATGTCATAGGCTTCGGCCATTACTTCATCAAACCAATCTTCTCCTTCGTCTTCCAAGCCATATTCTTTTGCAAAACTTAAAAGATATTCTTCAAATTCATAGTTTTTGTTTGCTGTTTCTTCTTCCACGTTTTCATCGGCGAGAAATTCTTCCATCATTCCTGCAATTGCAATACCCTTCAAAACTTTTAAATATTGTTCTTTGTTTAGTTCTATTGTTGCCATAAGTTTGTTTTGTTTATTATCTTTCTTGGAGCATAACACATTTTTTTAAAATAACAACCTTAAAAATTTGTAATTAGTAATCAGCATCTAGTAATTAGTGTTTTATCGCTTGCCTTTGGTAAACAAAAATATTATAAATGCTTGCGTAAGCAAGCTACGGAGCCCCGATTACGAATTGCTAAGCTTAAAAAAAGCTCGCTAAAAATAATAAGCGAGATTTGATTTTCTCAGTGCATCCAGTTGGCGATATTTCTTTTCGGCATCTCTATTTCCAAGTTGCGCTACATAACGCAGCGCTTCATCGGACCAGCTCCCAATAAGACTACTGATTTCTTGTCCATATGCAGCTTTTATTTTTTTAAGCTCCTCAGCACATATTGGTCTTTCGTTTTCAATGCATTCCGAAATGAAATCGTCAAAAATCTCAAGATACATCTCAAAAAGGTTTTCAATACTTGTAGCTTGGGGATGAGGAATTCCTCTGCTAACGCATGGAATATAGATTGGTCTCTTGTCTCTGTATTGCCAATTCCTTCTTTTTCGGCTTTCGATTGTAGCTCTCTCTTTTGAACTCAGAGATTTATCTAAATTACTGTACATAATAATCATTCCTCCTGTAAGGTGCCAATTTATTTTTGATTAAATATTAATATGTGTCAATGACTAAAAAAATGAAAACGCTTAAAAAAAGCGTATGTATATTGAATTATATTGGAGAGATTAAAAAACTATCGGAAGAACTATTACTTGGCGTATGGCTCCACCAAGTGATTTAATTTTACTACTCGCTATATCGGCTGTCAAATACTATATCTTGTATTTCTTGAGTTCTTTCCTAGTTTTTATATAGCTAGGAACGGTTAGGGATACCAAATCCCAAAATTTTTGCGAGTGATTCATTTCTTTAATGTGGCAGATTTCGTGGGCAATTATATAGTCGGCAATCTTGTCGGGTAAGAATATTATTTTGTAATTAAAATTGAGGTTTCCTCTGCCAGAACAGCTTCCCCATCTTGTTTTTTGATTCCTGATCGATATTTTCCCTATTTTGTATCCATATGTCTGGTTTATTTGTTTAATCCTTTCTGCTACAAATATTCTTGCTTTTTCTTTATGTTTTTTGTAATCGTTTGAACTAAGCCTTAGCAGTGGATTAGTTTCTTTTTGAAATTTTTGCAGTCTTTCTATGATCCAATCGACTTTATCCAAAATAAAATTCTCGGCCAGTTTTTCCGGCAGCCATTTGGGAATTGTAACTTTTACTTCTCCATCAGAATTAACACTCAAACGCAGTCGTTTTGATAAACGATTTTTTGAAATTGAAAAAAGTATCTCTCCTCCCTCATAAACTATTTTTTTCTTTTTCATATTAGTATTAGTAATTGGTAACTAGTAATCCGTAATCAGTACTTTGAAGTTTGCCGTCGGCAAACATTAAAACATCTTATTAGATTCCCTTTTTCTCCTCCAGAGGCGGACAAGAAGGGAATGACAAAGGAGAGTGATGGGAATGAAAAGGGGAATATTAGCTGTCTTGAATATATTCTTTGCCTTCTTTTAGTGCTATTTCGGCTTTCATTAGTTCTGTTCCTAAATAAATTGCGTGGGCTATATCGGAAACGTAAGGAATTATTTTATCCCTTATTTCCATAGCTGTTTTTCCTTTTATTTCTTGCAGAAAAACTCCATCTAGGTCTAGGTGTCTGACTATTATTTGTCCATCACTAACTTGGATAGTAAAGTTTCCCCTAAAATCAATACTGCATTCCAGCTTTGGCTTGTGTTTTGTCAGCATTTCTTTAACCTCCTTAAAATCTCTTTCGTAAATATGGGCAGAGCAGGAAATAATTGCCAGTTTGCCGATTTTCAAATTCAATTCGGATGCTATTTCTTTTTGAATTTTTAGCAATCCATAGGCGTTTTGCGGCCAAGCCCTGTACATATCATTTGACCTGAAATATGCGGTAAGATAAACGCTTTTGTTTTGGACTAATGCTTGCACCAAGTCCAGGCAAGGACACTTCTCATTATTAAAATCTTTTGCCGTATCCCAAGTAAAAGCTATGGCTCTGCGTGAAAAGTTTTCTCTTTTCAGTTCATCTATTATTCCTTTTATCTGGTCAATTCCATTATGGTTTCTTAATCTACTTCCATATGTGTATTCTACTCCACTAAATACCTTACTCGTCATTAACTGAGGATAGTAATTAATCAAGTCTTGCTTATTGAAATAAAAGTATTCTGGGATAGTGGGATTATCCGGATCGTCATTATTGATAACGGTTATTGTATCTAATAGCTCTCTTTGATATTCTCCGTACGAGCTCATTTTATCTTTTCCAAATTTCATTATCCTATCCAAAACTTTAAGCCAAACGTCGCTTACTTTTGCCCCTTCTAATCTAAATCCTATATCTTCTGAAGGAAATATGTTAGAAATTTCTATGCTATGCGACGGAAAATCTATTTTACTTTTTGTCCAATCTTCGCCGCTCAAAACGATATTTGAAATAAAACTGTCAATTTTGCCCACGGTTGTGAAGGAATGGTGATTAGAAAAATATTTGTAAAATTCCTGAACGTTTTCTTTTGGGATTTCGGGGTGGATGAATTTTGATTCTCCTTTAGCCAAGAATTCTTTAAATTCTTTCATGCTTCCGGACAAATCTGCCCCAACGGCTATAACGTATTTTATTTTAGGATTTAAAAATATATTTCTTATGATATAGTTTATGCCTTCTTTGGAATAGAGCTGTCCCATTATTCCAATTCTTTCCTTGGATTTGTCGCTCAAGCTGTTCCATATGACATCTTTTTTTGTCCAGCCGCAAACAACTGCTATCTCTCCTGTGCCGGCAATAAGTTGGTTCTGATAATATTTTGGCCAATTGTTTTTCATTATTTTCTGTTTAAGCTTTAGTTCAACTTCTAGTCAAATTAAAAAGCTTGTTTTTAAGCTTTTTAATTTCTTGATTTTTCGCAATTCTCTTGAATATATCTATTATAGTCTTTTACTCTTTCATTATAATCATCTAGCTCTGCCCTATACCTTGCTGATTTATTGTTAAAGGCTTGTACATCCTGTGTGTATTTATCTATCCTTATTTGCAAAAGCTCACTATCTCGTTTTGCAGAGGCTTGTCCTGCATTATTTCGTATTCTTGTTGCCTCTGCTTCAATTGCAACCTTTTCGTTATTTAGACGGGTTATTTCGTTGTTCAATTCCAGCATAGTTGCATCGCTTGGAATGCCGGTTGGCTTAAGGCGATCGGCAGCATCGCTAATCTCTGAACTGCAGACATAATCACCATTTCCTTGGATGCTGGTAATCGGACTTGTTATTGCGTTTATGTCGAATACCTTTTTATCAAGAAAAAAATATGAAAGGATGCCAAGAACAATGATGACAGCAAAAAAATCTTTCCAAAAGGAATTCTTTTTTTTCTCTTTATATTCATTAGAGAATTTAATCTTCGCCCCATTAAGAGAGTCTAAATATTCTTGAGTGCTCAAAATTTCATTACTCATTGGGCTAATTATATCAATAGATTTAAAAAAAACCAAATTAATCCCAAGTTATAGTTCCGTTTCCGTTTAAATCGATCGGAAGACCAAGAAATTGTGGTTTTTCATTCAAGGTTATGTCAAAGTAAGCTTTCACGTTGGCAAATATCTCGCGATTTTTCATCAAGAGAATTCCCGAATAATTATGCAAGTCAGAGCTCATTCCTTTTGCATTTAGCCCAAGTTTGCGGGCTATAAAAACAGCTCTGGGAAGATGAAAATTTTGTGTAACTATTATTACTGAATTTGCTCTAAAGATATATTTTGCTCGATAGATACTGTCGTAGGTATCAAATCCTGCGTGGTCTAGGAAGACATCTTCAGGCGGAATACCTTTTTCCAATATGTATTTTTTAGCTGCTGAAACTTCATCATAATATTTTTTCCCATGATCTCCGCTTATGATTATTTTTGAAACTTTTTTTTGATTATAGAGCTTGATAGCTGTATCAACTCTATCGCGAAAAACGTCACTCATCTCTTTGTTTGGCTTTACTGACGCTCCTAAAATAAGGGCTGCCTGGGCGCTTTCCATTTTTTCCATATCTTGATAAATATATCCATCACTTTCGCTCCTGACGGCATAATTAGCCCAAACGATAATAGCCAATAAAACCAAAAGGAACACTAGGATAATTTTTCCTGTTTTTTTAATAAATGCTTTTATTTTTTCGATAATTATGAGCATATTCAAAATATATCACATTTATTGGTAATTCGTAACTAGCAACTGGCACTTTAAATATAGTAACTAGTGATTCGTAATTAGTAATTCGGGCTTGGTAGTTTACTTCGTAAACTTGAAAATTTTGTTGTGTCTGTTGTAGTTTTAGCGGAAACGGACAGATTCCCTTCTCTAAGGGAATGACCGAGGAAAGAGTGGGAATAACCGACCCCTTTCTTAAAGCTACTGTTTTCAACACAGTATCGTAGATTGCTTCGCTCACGTGGGACGAATTCTTGCAAATTACGAAATTGGTAATTAGCAGAGGTTAAAAATAAAAAGTGTGCAAACTATATCGTTGCACCTTTTAGATATTCCTTTGCTTTTTCAAAGGCTAACTCCTCTATTCTCTGGTCTGTGGTCTGGATATATATCCGTAACCATTCAACCGATGGTCCACATTTTTCCATTTTTCCGAAGATTTTTTCTTTTAGGGTATCTGACATGCCATATAGGTCAAAGAGCTGTGATATTTCAGCAAGACTAATCAAGTTTTTCATTATGAATTCTTTAAAACTCCGGGGAGCAATATGGTAAATATAAAGCCATTCTTCATAGAAAAATGCCAGCGTTAGCATCTTTTCGAATGCAATTGATCGAAGATCGTCTTCATCTTTGCATTCCGAATATAGAAAATGATATTCTTCGAATGTTTCTGCTAGTGAAGCTATCTTTTCGAAGATTTGTTTCCTTTCTTCTTCTACTAATTTTTTTTGCAATAGTTTTTTTAAGTCCGGAAACTCAAATTCTAGCATTTTCTTGAACGCATAGGCTCTGATTGCCTTGTGAGAGCTAGAAAATAATTCCAAAAGACCATCAAAACTCCAATCCATTTTTTCAAGAAAAGGAACTATTCGTTCAAATTTCTTTTCTCCGCACAGGGGTAACATCCCATAAATTTTTTCTTCCATAATATGTACCATTAAGTACTATATACCTTGCACAGATGGTGTCAATTTTTTAGCTTGCTTTAAAAATTGACATATTATTATTTTATATTATAATACACTTGGCTCCTTAAAAAGAGGTGAAAAAATGAGTGATTTTTTAATTCTACTGGCATTAGTTTTTTTAATACCATTAGGAATGGTTGTTGAAGTCTTTCGCGATAGTTATTTATTCGTGAAAAGGATATATTTGTTTTTAAGGAATATTTTTTCGTATATCTTATTAATATTCAATAAAAAAGGGCGAAGAAAAAAGAAGCCTCCGCCAAAAACCCAATATATAATAATATTTTCGAATAGTTAATATATCGAATATTTTAATTTCTTGTTAATCCTAAAAGGAGAAAAAAATGGTAGCTGGGAAATTTTTATTGATTATTCTTTTTGCAATAGCCACTACTGGAACTGTTGCATGTATTGTATTGCTTTTGACTAACTCAATTTTACTTGCGCTGCTTGCAGGCTGGATATTGAGCCTTCCAGTATTTGCAGGAACAAAGATATTTAGAGGATTTTTTTATGTACCTCTTTCCAGGTGTGATCTGCCGCAATAAAGCGGTCTTTTTTTTTGACAAAGTTTTGAAAATGACTTACATTTTAAAAAGCACCTTGAGTGTTGTTTGGAGAAAATGATGGAAAAAATGAAAATCGTTGTATTCGTTCTAATTACTGCAGGATGGTATACGATATGGAAAGCCTTCGTTGATTTTTTTGGATACAAGGGAACTGTTTTGATTTATCAGTTTGAGCCCGCAACGATGGTTTTAACTGCCGTATACTGCGCATTGACTGTTGTGATTATATACCATTTGAAAATAGGAACAAAATAAACTGCAACGCAGTCTTTTTTTTGGAGATTTTGACATTTCAAGCTCATTATCATAAGCTTGAGATATGATTCCGACACCCGCAGAAATGGAACATTTCTGGTTGCTTTTTAAGATAGGGCTTATTGTTCTTTTAGTTGTTTATTTGCCCTTTGTGGTAATAAACAGAAAATGGTTTAAAAAGCAAAACTCGCCTTAGGCGAGTATTTTTATATGCCAAACAAGCAGAGGTAAATCTGCTTGTTTGTTTTTGTTTGTTAAAAAAGTTTTCCGAACTTTTGAATTATTAATTGAATCAATATCCTTAATAACTCTTCCCTGCTCATGGAGCTTAAAGGATTGGTTATTTGGCTTGTACTATTAGTTAGGCTTTCCTGATACTTTCTAACAGCTTCTCTAGTCGCCTCCCCATAACGATTACTCAGCGGAATTGATTGTGCCAAAAATCCGGCTTTTTTCAATTCCAATTGCAATTGTCTTATTTTTGGATTTACGTCTCCGTATTTAAAATATAACAAAGCGTCAATTGCTGCAATGTGCTTGGATTGGTTGGTGTTGTTTGCTTGAGAATTTTGATTAGTATTAATGCCTGCAGTTGGAATAATGGTATTAGCTCCGAGGGCAATTTCATCACACACTGCGGATGTATAATATCCACTTTGATTATAAAATTTTACACAAACCTTTTTCATTCCCTCTCCTTCCGTAAGCGTCCATTGCTTGCTTGTAGCGTAGGTTTCTTGACTGGCATTTGCGAAGTTTTCTCCATTAACAATTGACATGTTTTTTGCATCTGTCCCTCCATTTAGTGTCAAGGTTACTGTTCTTGTTAGCGTCCTTGCTTCATCATTGTTTATTTTCACAGAAAAACCGCCAGTTGGGGTTGTAAGCGGTATAAAACTGCTACCACCTCCACCTCCGCCTCCGCCACCACCAATGTTGGCACCGCTTGAATTGGCAGTGCAAGATCCTCCGCTTAATGTGTATCCTGAATTACATGAAACGCTGCAGGTAGGATATGCGGCAACTGTTCCATTTGCAATTGAGGCTGTTGCGCAAGCAAAAGTATAAGTATAAGTTGATTGCACAGAAGTAATTGAATTATCACTTTGATAACAGGCAATAGCTTTCAATGTTTGCGTAGCATTTACGGTAAAAGCGCCATCATAAAGCGTTCCTGTAGCTGGGCAAGCTGGAGTAGAGCCATTTAATGTATAACGAATAGTATTAGAACCAGTTGCTGTTAATTGAACGGTCCGCTGAGAAGTATAAGTTCCTGTTGCAACCGAAGATGTAGGCGCCACAACTACAACTCCATTGGGGAGCGTTCCTGGGCTTATGTTTGGATCCAATGTTTGCCACTCAGTTTCCACGGCTAACACTGTTCCAACATGCAGAAACAAGGCGATGAAAATAATGAATAATTTTAATTTCATAATCTTTTGGTTTTATGCTTTTAATTTAAGATTAGAGGGAGTGGATTATTCCGCTCCCTCATTTAAATCTTTACGAATTACTAATGAGTTGCTTCAACTTTGAATTGACCTGCATAAGACCCGCCTGTCGCAGCCACTGGAACCTTTACTTGGGCTCTCACCACAACCTGATAACCAGGCATATCTGCCTGCTGATCACTGCCAGCATTGAAGATTAGGTAATCGCCCGGATAAGTATTAACAGTGGCAACATTTATCGCTGTTCCTTCGGTAGTGTGGCCATTAGTATCATCGGCAGAATAATACCTGATATTATTTCCCGTAGCCGGAATAGAACCAACCGTACCCGCAAAGTCGCTAAATTTTAATCTAACATTCGGATCAGTTGTTGGAATGGTCAAACTTATATACCACTCCCAGCCATGATCAAAATTATTATCATTAATAGCGTATGACTTGTCAGGGTTTATGTTTATACCATCAATAGTCAATGTGCCAGCTCCTTGAGCTGAAGATGTTGTAAATTGACCGCCACTGCAGTTTTCCGAAGCATCAGTAGAACAAGCTTGGAAATAATAAACTGTGCCAGCGGTAAGAGCGCTTAAATCAATACTATGATTTCTAGTTCCATTGCCCGGTGTTCCAGTAGTGCTTACTAAATCTAAACTATGATCTGCGTCATAATTTGCCTTAGTATCATAATAAACCCTATTAAGTGTTGTATTGACTCCTGTTGTCCAGGTAATAGTAGCTGAAGATGAAGTTATAGCATTTACACCTACAAAATCAACCATTGGACCATTTAATCCGGCAATTACAATATCTGTTGCCTTTCTATCTGCTTGGTTTCCAGTTGCATCAGTAATGCTAGCTGTATTATCAGCATTAAGATTAAGTTTAGCGCCATTCATCCAAGCTGTGCCTGTCGTTGCGCCTGTCAAAGTCATTGTCACTATATCATTCGTTGCTCCACTACCATAAGCAATTATTGAACCATCAGGCCAATTTGCTGCTGCTACAGCCTCAAAGCCATTTCTTGAGAATTTCCACTGACCATCCGCTACAGCCAGAGGAGTAACTTCTTCAGAAAAAGTAATGCTTATCACTGAACCATTTTGCAAATTATTATTGGAAATAGCTTTGTCTAAAGAAGCGGTTAAAGGAATCGGTGCCGCGCTATCGGTTACACCCAAGGCAGCAAATATCTGAGTGATTGCTGTATTAGTATTAACATCAGCTGTAGTCCCGGCGGTGTAGACAACTGCTTTTTTTTCTGTGCCAGTTACTCCCGCGGCTACAGAAATAGTAATGACTGCATCGTTTGCTACAAGAGTATCAACACCGTTAGTAGCAGCAGCATCAAGTTTTGTGTCTGCTGCAGTACCACCAATTGTATAATCAGCAGCTACAACACTGGCATCGCTAATGCTTTCCGAGAAGGTCAGCATTGTTTCATCCACTTTTGCATCGCCGTTCACATCAAATTCGCGAACTGCCGTGATAATCGGTTTCGCGCTATCAGTCACACCACCCGAAGCAAATGTTTGAGTTATTGCAGTATTGGTATTAAGGTCAGCTGTTGTTCCAGCTGTGTAAACAACTGCTTTCTTTTCTGTACCAGTTACTCCCGCGGCTACCGAAATAGTAATGACTGCATCATCCGCTGTATTTGTATCAATGGCATTAGTGGAAGTAGTAGCAAGTTTTGTGTCTGCCGCAGTTCCACCGATTGTATAATCAGCAGCTACAACACTGGCATCGCTAATGCTTTCCGAGAAGGTCAGCATTGTTTCGTCTACTTTTCCATCGCCATCTACATCAAATTCACGAACTGCCGTGATAATCGGTTTCGCGCTATCAGTTGCGTCGGCAGCAAGAAATGTCTGACTCGGCGCTAGATTAGCGCCAGCAAGATCAGTAGTAGTTCCCGCTGTGTAAGCAACTGCTTTCTTTTCTGTACCAGTTACTCCCGCGGCTACCGAAATAGTAATGACTGCGTCATCCGCTGTATTTGTATCAACGGTGTTAGTAGAGGTAGTATCAAGTTTTGTGTCTGCCGCAGTTCCACCGATTGTGTAATCACTGGCAACTAAATTGCTGTCATCAATGCTTTCCGAATATGTCAGCATTGTTTCGTCTACTTTTCCATCGCCATCTACATCAAATTCACGAACCGCTGTAATAACCGGACCGGCGCCATCAGCTAAATTTCCTGCTATAAATGTTGCTAATTGGTAACCGCCAGCATCTGATATTTCTCTGCCGGCATCGTCTAAGTAAGCAATAGTCGGAGCAGTTGTGTGGCTGGTTATATTTGCATCGCCCACTACTCCAAGGGTTAAAGTAACCTTATTTGTCGCACATGCAATAGCAGCAAGAGGGCCTGCCATTGCTGAATTTGTAATATCATTAGCTACATAAGCAAAGTCGACTGGTTCGGCGGTACAAGTTACTTGATTTTCTGTTAAAGTTAATTCCACTTGATCAACATGTCCATCGCCATTTTGATCTAAATATTTTTTAGAAGCAACAAATGGAGCCGCGGCATCAGTCGCAGTAATTGTAAACGTAGCTGTATTATTACCAAGGCCATCATTTACATTAGTACCGGCGGTATAAGTAATTTGTGGGTCAGTGCCGCCTCCTGTTTTATCAGCAGCACCCGCTGCTGTTAAAGTAATAACATCTGCGGCAGTAACAGCACCAGCAGTTTCATCAGCCAAAGCTATCACCGTGCCTGGAGTAGGAACTGACCATTCGCCATCAGCATAAGCTGTAAGCGTAACTGATTCAGAGAAAGTAATATCAACGCTATCAACTTGACCGTCAGGAGTAGCATCTTTATAAACCGCTGATATAGCTACTGCAGCTGCTTTATCAGTAGTCGCCGCAGCATCTGTTACGGTCAAATTATTGCTGGAGTCAGCTAAAGTACCGGCGGTATAAGTTAAAGTCGGTGTAGCGTCAGTATCGAAAGTAGCAAGATCAGCCTCGCCTATTTTTACATAAAAAATTGCATCATCAGCAGTCGCGCCAGTAGCCACGCCATTTACAAAAACTATTCCGCCGATTGTGTCATTATAAGTCGCATCCACTCCTCCAACGTGATCAGTAGTAAAATTAGCAATTGTAATAGTTGAATCAACTATGTTTTCATTCATCGTAATTTTAATCGCGTCAATCTTGCCATTAACATCTAAATCTTGTGTTTCTCTAGATGTAAAAGTTGGCGGAGCAATATCTGCTACGGCCACAGTTACAGCTGCCGGAACCGTGTTCGCTATATTCCCTGTAGCATCTTTAATATTTGTTCCCAGAGTAACTTGAACTGTATCTGTTCCCGGAGTAATTGGATTTGTGCTATCGGTATCTACTCTAGTTACCCTATAAGTGTCTCCCGCTATAGTTGTTGTAACTTGTGTTACGGTATTAGCTCCACCACCGCCAAGATTAGTTCCATCAACTGCGCCATTTGCAAAAGTCAATCCTCCTTCTAATTCAACTATAGTAGGAGCAGTTGCATTCATCGGTTCGGAAAACGCAAAGTCCAAAATTTCACCAGCAAAATTTAAAACGTCAGCATTGCCTCCAATATTGCCGCCTCGTGAAGATAATAATACTGGTAATACATCATCAGAAAGAGCAACATTTGTTTGATCGCTAGTATTAAGAAGAGCGTCTTCAATTTTTGCTCCACCAAGTGAGCTATTGTATGAAAATTCAATTATACCAGTATAATTATCAGTATCAGCATTGTTTAAATTAAGTGTTGCTTTATTTGCGGCTCCGCCAGCAGTCAAACCAATACCAACTGTATCTATTGTAATACCAGCTAATGTTGTCGCGTTTCTAGCTGTAAAATTAGCATTAGCAGCAGCTGCGCCCTTATCTACTAAATTTTCTGAAAAAGTAATTGTGTATGAATCTGTTTTTCCATTGCTATCAGAGTCCAAACCTGTTGAAGAAAGAATAGCCGGAGCAGCATCATCAGTTCCGGTTACTGTTTCCGCATTAGCCATTTCATTTAAGGCTCCGCTAAGATCTATAATTGCACCTGCTGCCGAAGCATAAGTTGGGTCAGCAGTAATAGATGTGTCTCCAGCCGTACAACCAGTTAAAGCAACAACTGAAGTGGTTGTGCTTACACTAGAATAATCAGCGGCAGCAGCCACGCAAGAGTCGCCAAAAGTCACGCCATCAAAAGCTCCGCCAGCAGCGTCAACGATAGAAACTGCTTCGGAATAAACAATAGTGACTTGATCAACAGTTCCATTGCCATCTAAGTCAGCTGTAGTTGAACTAAGGAATACCGGCAAAGCGCCATCTGTGTATGCTTCAGGCACATCTCCATTCAATACCTCATTAGGAGTGCCGGCGGCATTGTCAGTAATCGTATTCGCTCCCGCATCACTATAAACAATAGTTAAACCAGTAATGCTAGTACCAGTAATTGGATCTCCGGTAAAATTAAGAGTTAACGTAGTTTGATCAGTTCTTACATAGTCAGCAACATCAATAGTAACCGACGCACCATCACTTATTACTATTGAATCAAGTCCATCTCCAGCATTGCCATCAGCAACATCCACTTGCTCAGAAAAAGTCAAAGTTACTCGGTCAATATTTCCATCAGCAGTTGCGTCTAACCATTGAGCGTTTGTGATAACCGGCTTAGCCAAATCAGTAGCAGCCACTGCTCCAGTTGTAGCTAAAGGATTATCTGCCAAATCAGTTAAGGTTCCTGCTGTATAAGTTAAAGTTGGCAAAGTTTCAGTGTCAGATGCGCCATGTTCACTTAATTTTAAGTAAAAAATCGTATCATCAGCAGTCGCGCCAGTAGCCACGCCATTAACAAAAGTTACTCCGCCAATTGTTCCATTATAAGTTGCATCTAATCCTTCTGCATGGCTAGTAGCGAAATTACCAATCGTAATAGTAGAATCCAAAATTTCATCACTCATTGTAATTTTAATCGCGTCAATCTTGCCATTACCATTCAAGTCTTGTGTTTGTCTTGTAGAAATTGTCGGAACAGTATTATCAACCTCAAATTGATCAGTAACTGCCCACGGCGTAGTATCTGATCCACTTCTTATCAATAAACAATAATCTGTGCCATCAGTCAGGCCAGCAATTGTCCCAGCAGGCATTTCATAAGAGCTGGTAACAATACCTACTCCATTAGCGATGGTCCATCCGCCTTGAGTGGCTGGATCAGGAGCGGTACAATAACCAGGATTTACTGATTCTCGCGCATAATAGACATTAACTGCTCCGGTATAAGCAGTTCTTGTCCAAGCCACAGTTCTGTGCGCTGCAGTGCTTGACGATCCCACATACTGCATACCAGCAGCTCCGTGAATAGTAGCATTGGTTAATTCTCCTCCCGCACTATTGGACTGAGCCATTGATAATGAAAACGGACTAAACATAGAAATTACCATTGCAACCCCTATGACTAAAGAAAATATTTTTTTTATTTTAATACTCATAATTAATTTTTATTATTATTTTTATATTTAAATTAAGAAGCAAAATTTTAGAAAATCGACCAATCTTTAAATAATCTGTTTTTAAACTTTTAATAGCTCATTCTATTAATCTTTTTTTTCGGATTTTTAGAAGCATAAATTTGTGTTTAATCAAATAAAAATGCCCAGGCAAAACATGCCTGAGCCTAGGTGGCCTCTTACATTACTATTAAATTTTAATTTATTTATTTTACTATCCAGCCGCTGCTTTCGAATCCACAAAATGTCCCAAAATTATCATAATAAGGGATCAAATAGCTATCTATTTGTATTTCATTTCCATCTTTAGACAAAAACTTATTACTTACTCGTATTGATTTTTCTTTTATAACTGCGTCATTAAAACTTTTGATGTATTTTTCTTTATCTTTTTTAACAAAAAAATCAAATATACTTTTTTGTATTAAATCTTCTTTGGAGTAATTCAGTTCTTTTTTTGCTTTGTTCGTCATTTCAGCAAAAATAATGTTTCCTAAAACATCCAAGTGTACAGTAACATCTCCATAGTCGCCTTCATTTTCTTTATTGACTATATCATAATCGGTAATAACGGGTTTAAAAATAATTAGTGCGTATTCTTTTCCTCTCTGGATAAAAAATATAACTTTTGTGTTTACTGGTATTGATACGTTGTTGCTATTGCGATAATTAGTTTTGTAAAAAATACTTCCAGAATCTTTAACTTTTTTAAGTATTTCGTGGCATTTGTCTTTTGTCATTGTTTCTATTATTTCCATTCCATGTCCAATGAGTTCAGATTTTGAAAATCCTAGAAGGGTTACAGTAGAATCACTAATATTTAAAATATGGCACTCATCATCTAAAATTATGGTGTGAAAATTTTTCCTATTTAAAACACCTTCGACTTTAAGTGTGTAGTCGCAATGCCTACACTTAAGCTCCACGAAGCCCTCAAGAATCATCCCCTTGAAAAGCAATTTTCCGCACACACATCGATATTCGCGTGATGTCCAAGAATTCATGTTTTAAAACTTATAAAGTAAAACCCGAGCAAAAGCTCGGGCATCTAGTGCCTCTTTTATATAGTAATAACTTAATGATATAGCTAAAGCAAGTTTGATGTCAAGCTTGCTGAGATTAATATTAAAAAATTATCTAGGAGTTTGCAGGTCTTCTATTTCTACCAATACATCATGATATTCATCTAGGTTTTCCAGTACCATTCCAGCCCCTCTGGCAACTGCTGTCATAGGGTCTTCCATAACAAAGCATGGAATCCTGGTTTCTTTTATGATTAATTTGTCCAGTCCTCTTAATTGCGCTCCTCCTCCAGCCAAGTATATTCCCTTTTTCATAATATCCGAAAGCAATTCGGGCGGGGTTATTTCTACGGTATTTTTTATTTCACCGATTATCTGGTTTACAGATTTTTCCAAAGCTTTTTTCACATCTAATTGATTAACTATCACTTCTTCGGGCAAGCCGGTAATCAGGTTTCTCCCTCTCATTGCCATTTCTTTTATTTCCTTTTTATCGGGTTCTTTTTCAAAATAAACAATTCCTATGTTGATTTTTATTCTTTCGGCTGTCCTGATGCCAATCAAAAGCTTGTAGCGCTCTTGGGCATAATCAATAATATCTTGATTCAGTTTGTCACCGGCAATCCTAAGACTTTTGGAAACAACTATTCCTCCCAAAGAAATAACTCCCACTTCGGTCGTGCCACCGCCGATATCAACAACAAAATTACCTGCTGGTTCATTAACCGGCATTCTTGCTCCGATAGCTGAGGCCATTGGCTCTTCGATTAAAAATACTTCTCTAGCCCCTGCTGATTTTGCTGCATCGATAACAGCTTTCTTTTCAACTTCGGTGACGCCCGAAGGAATTCCGATAATTACTCTTGGCTTAAATAGGGTAAAATTGTCATGTCTGGACCTGTCTATCAAATAGCGGAGCATTTGTTCGGTCACTTCAAAATCAGAAACAACACCAGAAACCAGCGGTCTTATCGCAACGATATGACCTGGTGTTTTTCCAACCATTTTTTCTGCTTCACGTCCAATAGCCAACACTTGATTGTTCTTTTTATTCAAGGCAACAACCGAAGGTTCAGAAAGGATAATCCCTCTTCCCCTTACATACACAAGGCAGTTGGCAGTGCCAAGATCGATTGCTACATCCTGAGAAAGTCCTGAAAAGAATTTATTAAACATTTTTCTTTAGATAATTAACTAATTCATCTATTCTCACCAAAGAAGATTTTTCGGAGCCTCTTTCTTTCGATTCTACACTATTTTCCAGTAAAGTTTTCTTGCTTATTATGATCCTCATCGGAATTCCTATTAAATCAGCATCATTAAGCTTTTCTCCCGCAGTTTTTTCGTTTCTATTATCGTATAATACTTCAAAACCTTTTTCTTGTAAAATTTCGTATATTTCTTCGCTTTTCAGCGCAATAGCTTCATCTCCTCCATCAATCTGAATTAAATGAATTGCAAAGGGAGCGATTGTTTTAGGCCAGATAATGCCATTTTTGTCATTCATTGCTTCTACAACTGTGCCCATTAATCTGGTTATGCCTATTCCATAACAACCCATAATCAATGGATTTCCATTCTGTCCATTAAAATCAAATGGAGCGGTATATTTTGTCCCCAGCTTGAATATATTGCCAACTTCGATAGCTTTTTTTTCTTCTAATCTGTCTGTCCCGCATTGAGGGCATTTGCCATCAAAAACTTCCTTATTAACCGCAATTTTGCATTTCGGGCAGATATATATTATATCTTCCCCAGCATCGGTAATGGTTTGAAATTCGTGCGAATATTTTGAGAATGTTCCTCCTGAAGCCAATGTAAGATAAGTTATATCTCCCAAGTCTAATTTGCGATAAATATTAAAATATGCTTCTTTTACTTTTTCGTAGTAATCGTCTAGATCGTCTTGGTTTTCATGAAAAGAATATAAGTCTTTCATTATAAATTCTCTGCCACGCAGTAGTCCGGATTTCGCTCTCGGTTCATTGCGGAATTTTGTTTGGATCTGATAAACAGATTTAGGCAAGTCTCTCCCCGAAAGGATAAATCTTTGGAGTAGCGGTGTGACTATTTCTTCGTGTGTCCATCCTAATCCGTATGGTTCGTTTTCGATTTTGTACATTTCTTCAACTTCCCATCTTCCAGTTGTTTCCCAGTTCTCTTTTGGGTGAAGGCTTGGCATCAATATTTCTTGGGCTCCTAGCGCATCCATTTCACTGCGGACAATATTCTGGATTTTTTTGACAACTCGCAGGCCTAGTGGCAAAAGAGTATAGATTCCCGATGATAATTTATCAACAAAACCGCCCCTAATAAGATATTGGGCATTAATACTAATTTCCCCAGCTGGAGTTTCTTTCTGGGTTTTGGTAAATAAAAAAGACTGTTTCATAAAATTAATTTGCTATCTAAAAATAATGTCTTTAAATTGTATAAAATCTTTTACAATCAACGCTACGGCCAGTAATATCAAAATTGCAAATCCTCCTAATTCTATTTTTCCTTGCAGGTCCTTATTGAAGATTTTTTTATTTATAGACTCTAATCCAATAAAAATCAACTTGGCGCCGTCCATGGCGGGAATAGGTAATAAATTTGTTATCCCGAGTGCTAAAGATAATACAGCAACTAGATTAATCACTTCTACCATTCCGTTTTGAACGATTATCTTGGTTACTGCAAATATCCCTACAGGGCCGGTCATTGATGAAGATAAGGGCTCGATGCTTTTTTCCTTGACCGAAAGATCGAACATATACCCCATAGCAACAAATGAATATCCTGTATAGTTTAAGGCATGGAGAAAACCAGAAAAAACCTTGTCGATGGGTTTATTATAATCGATAATAGCTATCTCTGTCATTCCTATTCCCATTATCGCTCTTTTTTGTGTCTCGTCGTATTCGGGAACTATAGTTATGTTTCTTTCTTTTCCACTTGCCCATTCCAGGTATTTTAAATTCATTTCCTTGCCAGATGAGTTGTTCACTTCTTCGCTCGTCTGCTTGCTATTGTAAACTTCTGTTCCGTTTATGGAAAGAATAATATCATGAGGCTTAATCCCAGATTTCTCAGCGGGTGATCCTTCTTTTATTCCATTAACAAATACTCTATTTTCCTGTTCTCCAAATGCAAATTTGTAATCATCGACAATAAGGGGCATATAACTCTTAAATCCATAAGAAAACATTACGATATAAAAAACTATTCCTGCAAAAATAATGTTCATTAAAACACCATTAAAGCAGATGAACGCTTTTGCCCACGGCCCTTTAGTGTCATAGCTGTGGGGGTCTGTGTCGCTTTTCTCGTCCTCGGTATCCATTCCATATATCTTGTTGTATCCTCCCAGCGGAATTGCGCCCAAAACATAATTTGTTTCCCCGATTTTCTTTTCCCATATCTTTGGAGGAAATCCGATACTAAATTCGTCTACTCTTGTTTTTGTAAGCTTTGCTGCCCAAAAATGACCTAATTCATGAACCATGACGACTAAGCCTAGAATGAACAAAAAAATTAGAATATCAATTAAAATCATAAATTATTTAAATAAGTTTTAACCCTCGATTTCGGTTTTTTTCCTGCTAATCATTTCATCGATCTTTTCGCTATATTTATCTACCACTTCTTGCAGTTTATCTTTTGCCTTGTATTTATCATCTTCCCTTATCAATCCTTCTCTTGTTTTGGCTTGAATGTCCGACCAGGCCTGATCTCTGTATTTTCGAATGGTTTCTTTGGCGCCGTTTTCAATCTGAATTAACGATTTCACAAGCTCTTTTCTTAATTCTTCCGACATCGGGGGTAAGGTGATAATTATGCTTCCCCCTTCCATTCTAGTTGATAGTCCGCTCATCTCTCTTGTTAGGGCTTTTTCTATCAATTCTAAATATGATCTATCCCAGGGCTGAACCATTAATTGCTTTCCGGAAGGGGACGATATGGCTGCTAATTGTTTTATCGGCAACATATCGCCAAAACATTCAACCTTTATATCTTCTATCAATGCCGAATTTGCTCTGCCTGTCCTAAAAGATGATATTTTCTTTTGGGCAAAATCCAGCGCTTTTTCAAATTCTGGCTCAACTGCTTTTATAATTTCTATATACATATGTTTTTTGGTTAATTTTTTATAAGGAAATTTAGAGAAAATTATAATTCCATCATCAATCCATCAAAGACAAGCTTTTTGTTTGAATTTGTGTTTTCAATCAAATACTTAGAATCCTCGATTTTTTTGACGATATTTTTTAATTTTTGAATGCTATAGCCTTGATTATCTGACTTGATTACTTTTTGCAATAATTCTTTTCGAAAAAATCTTTCCCAAACTTCAAGCAACTCAACCATTTTTTCATAATCCTCGGATTTTTCCTTTGAATATTGGAAACGTTTTCCCAAATTGGAAGATTTTAAATCGTTGATATCTTCTATTGCGTCTTCAAACCATTTCTTTTTTCCTGGAATTGAAAAATAATCAATAGCTTTGCCGATCTGTCCCGATGATATTGCAGATATTTCTTTTGCTTTTTCGTCTGTTGCGCCAAGTTTTATCAAGTATTTTTCGATATCACCCTTAGGCAGGATAGAGAACTTAAAATTTTGAACCCTGGAAAATATAGTTGGTAAAAGGGAATCAGGGCGGTCGGTTATTAGGATAATTATAGTTTTTCCTTTTGGTTCTTCCAGTGTTTTTAAAAAAGAATTCTGGGCGTGGACGTTCATCAGATGGGCATCATCTATTATTCCTGCCTTGAATCCCCCTCCAAAGGAAGTTAGTGAAAATTTATTCTGAAGATCCTTAATCTGTTCAATTTTGATTTCCTTAGAATCTTCTTGTAATTCAATCAGGCTAAAGTCGGGAATAGAATTGCTTTCAATATTTCTGCAAGAATAACAGTTAGAACAAAAGCCCCATCCTTCTTTGCTGTCAGCGCAAAAGATTGATTTGATAAATTCTATTGCTATTTTCTTTTTTCCAATTTTTTTAGGCCCAGAAAAAAGCATTGCGTGCGGGATGTTTCCGCTTTTGATAAGCCTGCCTAGCAATTCCTTTTCTTTTGTGTGTCCGATTGACTCCATTTCTGATTACTTTATTCTTTTTATGTTTGCTCCGATTTTTCCAAGCCTTTCTTCTATTTTTTCATAACCTCTGTCTATCTGGTATGTGTTGCTTATGGTAGTAGTGCCATCTGCAATCAATCCTGCAATTATCAGCGATGCTCCTCCTCGGAGGTCAAACGAACCGACATCTTGCCCATAAAGCCTTGTAACTCCATTTATGGTGGCCCTGTGGGGATCTGACAAAAATACTTCTGCGCCCATTTTTGACAATGCATCAAGATATTTCAGCCTTCCTTCGTATAAAGGATCATGAAGGATGGTCGGGCCTTTTGTTTGCGTTGCCAAAACTCCAATTACTTGCAGTAAATCGGTTGGGAAGCCTGGAAAGGGCAAGGCCTGAACTTTTTTGATAACAATGTTTTTACTCGGGAGCATTTTTATATCTGCAAGCCCGTTATTTTTTTGCTTTATTTCAAAATTGACGCCAAATGATTTTAGTTTTTTAAGGAAATAACTCAGGTAATTCATTTCAACATTCTTTATAGTGATGTCGCCTTTCGTGGTTGCGGCAAGCACAATAAATGTCCCAGCTTCGATCGGGTCATACATTATGGAATGTTCAAAGCCTTTCAGCTTTTTATTTCCATATACTTCTAATTGGTGTGACCCCTCGCCTACTATTTTTACGCCCATTTTTGTAAGCACTTTTATAACTTCCCGGTTGGGATAATCAACATCTCCCCCGATTATCGTTACTTTTGGGAAAGCCGTAGCGAGTAATGTTGCGTTTTCGGTGGCCGTTACGCTAATTTCGTCCAAAATAACGATTTGTTCTTCTTGTTTTTGCTTTATCTCAAATGAAAAAGCGTTTCTTTCTTTTCCTTTTCTTCTTGTTTTTTCTTTTTTGATTATTACTCCCATCTGTTCAAAAACATCTAGGTGCGAATCAATAGTTCTAACCCCAATAACACAACCTCCTGGTTGTGGCAAGCTTGCCTTTCCAAACCTGGCTAGCAAGGGCCCAATAAGGACAACCGATCCTCTAAATTTTAGCGCTAAATCGGCGTCAATTTTTTTAGGGTTAGCATTTTTTGCATTGATACGTACTTTGCGTTTTTCCAGCCATTCAACTTCAACTCCCATACTTTCAAAAATCTCAAGCAACCTGTAAATATCTTCTATCAATGGTAAATTGCTTATAATGCAATCTTCATCGGTCAAAAGTGCTGCAACCAAAACTGGAAACGCTGCGTTCTTTGAGCCAGCTACCTCGATTTCTCCCGCGAGCTTCTTTTTTCCTTCGATTATAAGTTTATCGTCTGTCATTTTATTTTTTTGACATTATGCTTCTTTTATAAACTTCTAGGTTGTCCAGCATTACACCGGTTCCCTTAGCCACACAAGCAAGAGGATCTTCGGCCACAAAGCAAGGAACTCCGGTTGCTTCGGAAAAGAGAGAGGCAATATTTCGCAAACATGCTCCGCCTCCGGCAATAACCATTCCTTTATCCATAATATCGGCTGATAATTCTGGGGGAGTTTCCCTAAGAACGTTTTTTATACATTGAATTATGTCTTTTAGCGGTTCTGCTATTGCGGTGCAGATTTCATTTGAACTGACTTTGATTGTTTTAGGCAATCCTAGCATTATATCGCGTCCTTTGATTTCCAAAAATTTAGGTTCTTTTTCAATAACCGCAGTCCCGATTTTTATTTTTATTTCTTCGGCAGTTTGCTCTCCAATTGCCAGATTGTATTTATCTTTGATAAAATTTGTAATTGCTATGTCCAACTTATCTCCGGCAACTCTAAGAGATTGAGCGCTTACGATTCCCCCAAGAGAAATAACAGCGACTTCGGTTGTTCCTCCTCCAATATCAACAATCATATGCCCCGATGATGAATTAATGGGAATACCGGCGCCAATAGCTGATAAAATGGGTTCTTTTGCCAAAAACACATCTTTTGAGCCTGCCCACATTCCCGATTCTACGACCGCTCTTCTTTCGGTTGATGATATTCCCGCTGGAACTCCGATAAGCAATTCTGGTTTAAAAAATCTGGAAAATCCCGTATTAACATTGTTTATAAAATGTCTAAGCATAGCCTGAGTCGTTCTGTAGTCGGCAATAACGCCCTCTCGCAAGGGTCGATAAACTCTGATGGTGTCGGGAGTCCTTCCGATCATTTCTTTCGCCTCATGCCCAACGGCCATAACCTTATTATCAACAAGGGAAACGGCAACTACGGAGGGTTCGTTTAATACAATTCCTTTATTCGGTATAAAAACTAGCGAGTTCTTTGTTCCTAAATCTATTCCTATTTTCATTATTTTCGAGCTAATTTATAATATAACCCATTCTTTTTATGGATTGGGCAAGTTAATTGTAGCCAATAAAACCCATATTGACAAGATTTGGAAAACTTAAGATTTTTTGTGTTTTTTGAACAAAAAAAAGGCTATTTTGCCTTATGTTCCCAATAATTATGAGACGCATGCTCCTCCCAACGGAAAGCTTTTTCAATTATCGCTTGGATTTCCAAGGGAATAACTGATGATTTGATTAACCCAGTAATGTCTCCTTCTGAAAAAAATCTGATTTTTCCTTGGGCGACCGCTTTGGAAAAGGCTGTTGGTTCTAATATTCCCGAAGGAATAAAAATGGCAGGAAAAGGATACTCGCACCATATCACTACCTGGTCCCAATCAATACCGTCCTTAACATCAAGATAGTTTTCTTGAACTGCTTCTTTGATTTTTTTACTCATATCTTTCTCTGAGTCGTTGATATTAATAAAAAAATTCGGAAGCTTCCAGAAATGTTGGTTTTTGTCGCTTTCGTAAAAAAGCAGCATTTTTTTATTGAAGGCTAGAAATATAATCAAATACGCAAGAGTCTCACCATTAAATGGTTTCTTGCTAATTTTAACGAGCATAATTATTTAATACGGTAAACCTTATTTCTTGTCAAATAGCATAACTTTTGAACCAATAATACTTAAAACGAAAATAACGATGCCAAATAATATAAAGAGAAAGGAATAGCCGAAACTTTGTATTAGAAATCCTCCCAAAAGAGCTCCGATTGCGGTTGATAGCGGAGAAAAAATGGTATCAATCGCTGCCGACTCGTTTGGATTTTTCTTTAGTTTTATTGCCATCAAGCCGCTTCGCCCAGAACTTGCAATTAAGCTTCCAATATTTCCAACAATTATTAGGATAAATATTGAAATATAATTTAATGCGTTTGAAATAATTCCTAATAACACTGCGCAAATTCCAATGATTTGCCCACCAAAACTTATGTCGTATTTGCTATTACTCTTAATTGCTTTTTTTGCAATAAGGATTGAAATTGGCAAAAAGAATAAAGAAGTTAGAGAATTAAAGATAAGTATTTGTTCTTGTGTCCAGTTAAGGCTTTTTAAAAATAGCACAAAGAAGATATTATAAAATCCGATAATAAAAAGTATTAAAAAGCTTAAAAATATAAAAAACGAGCTTTTAATTTCCATACTCTGTCCGATTTCTCTATAGTTTTCAATTGATTTTTCAATATTTATGCTAGAAGTTGTTCTTCCCTTTTCTTTTAGCTTTATGTAGGCATAAATTGATGTTAGTAGCTGGATGATTAGTGCGACAAAAAACACCCAAAAAAAGCCAAATTTCCAAATAATCAAAGCTCCCAGCGCCGGAGCGATAGCATCGGCATAGGTAGGGGCAGAATAAAACCAGGCAAAAGTGTTATTGATTTTTTTAGAATCTGAGACCATTAATAGCGATCTTGAGCTAACAAAAAATAGTGCTCCTGAAATTCCCAATAATATTTGAAACAAATAAAACCAAGGAATCGAAACTCCTAAAGGCATTGCCCCAGAATATACGCCATACCCTATAACTCCAAGGGCAATCAATATATGGGGTTTGATTCTATAATTTAAATATCCAGCAATGGGAGCAAAAATGGCTATTGAAATGTATATCAAAAAACTTGTGTATCCAACTTCTATTATAGAAAAACTTCTTTCCAGTAGATACAAAGGGAAATATAAGGAGAATAGTTTATAACCAAACATCAAGAAAAAGTGCGTAAGGGTTATTTTTTCTGTGATTTTAAATTTAAGGTTTTTCATCTTGATATTTTTCTTTTGATATAAAAATTATACCTTAAATTGAAAATTTGAACAAAAAAAGAGCTTTTTCAATAGCTACCTTGGATATTTGTTTCATCCATGTAGGGATTTCAAGGGACGTGATTTCTTTTAAACTAAAGAAAAAAAGTTGTCCGTTTTTTAATCCCTCTTCAAAGCTATTGAATTGCTCTCCGGGGTCTTCTGATTTGATTACCTGATTTTCAGATAATATTATCCCAAGAATAGCATAAATTTCCCTTTTTTCTTTAAAAACTAACGGAAAAGGAAATATCTGAAAATTATCCGGCAAGTTAAGATTTAGGCATATTTGTGGCAATATCCTGTTAATAGTAAAAAATATTGCGTTTTGTGCCTGGTCTATGTCGGAATATATTATCCCTCCATAAGGTATTTCCCAGTTGCCGCTCGTATTTCTCCTCAAAAGTACTTTTTCTTTGTCGCTCAAGATAGCCATCCCAACAATAATGCTGGCAGAAGCAACTCCACGCTCAAGTAACATGTTCTTGTTATAAAACTAGCGATGAATTTTGTCAATATTGGTAAACGTTCGTTTTTGTTGTATTGTAATAGTAAAGATAAGCTATTAATTTATTTATGGATAAACGAATAAAAATCTCTTTTCTTGTGCTTCTGATCTTGGGCTTTGGAGTGGTTTCAACATTAGTCATATTACAAGCCCAAGGATACGATTTTGACTGGAAAAAAAATGAAGTTTTAAAAACAGGCGGCATATATGTAAAAACTGCCCAGAGCGGAGCCGATGTTTTTATAGACGATAAATACATCAATAAGACCGATGGTTTTTCGCGGGAAATATTGGCGCAAAAAATGCTCCCTGGAAGCCATACTGTTAAAGTTCAAAAAGAAGGATACTTTACTTGGGAAAAAACCTTGCCTGTTGAGGAGCAAATGGTGGCAAAAGCGCAGAATATTATTCTTTTTCCTACCAATATTTCTTTTACTTCAAAAATTGCGGATATATCTTCTATCTATAATATCACGAACCAAAGTTTTCTAGTTTTTAAAACAAATGGAGATCTTTATGCTGTAAATTCGAACACCAAGGAGGAACAATCCGTTCTAGCTGCTTCAAAATTAAAGGATATAGGAAAGATTAAAAGCATATCATTTTCTTCTGACCAAAAAAAAGCTCTTATTATAAATCAGAATAATGTTTATTTTTTACTTGAAATTGCTGGAGCAAAAAGCAAGCTAACAAATTTAAAGGATTATTTGGATAAAACAGTTAGTAATATAGTATGGAATGGCGATAATACCCTTGAATATATATATAAGAATAAATTATATTCGTTAAATGTTTCTACATATAAGAAAGAATCTATAAAAGAAGAAAACGTAACTGCCTTTGCAAGACATAGCGATGGATTGTACACAATGGAAGATGGAATTCTGATTAGAACAAATACTTTTACAAAAGGAGTCGAGATTTTAACAAAAGATGCCTTTTCTTTTAAAAAGAATTCTTCCTACCAATTAAAAATAATTGAGGGAAGGATATTTTTAGCTGAAGATAATAAGACATATTATTATTACGAAGGAAAGGCAAAATTATTCATAAAAGCTTTGGACTCTTCTTCAGAAATAAACTATAAGATACTTTCAGACAAAGTAATATTTACGACTGATTATGGGATATGGCTTATGCTTTTAAAAGATTATGAAAGTCCATTTTTTATGAAAACAGAATCTTTCATACTCTTATCAAAATTTTCGCAAAAGATTTCAGATATTGTATGGGTGGCCGATGATTATTTTGCAGCTATAGTAAATGGAAAAATAAGAATAAACGAAATTGATAATAGGGATAAGATAAATTCTTTTGAGCTTACTGGAGAAAATTATTCAAAAATCTGGTTCAATTACAACAGTAAAACTTTGTTAGCCTTTAAAGACAATCAACTACTCGAATCAACAAGACTGATACCTTAAACAAAAAACGCTATAAAACCCGACTATTCAGCCGGGTTTTTGTTTGCATATAATTCATTTGACAAATTCTAGATTTGTATTATTATATTAACGATGCTTTTATAATAAAAGCAGAGCTCGTTTAATCGAAAAGAGGTGAAAAGAATGAAACTATTTTTATCAGTATTTGTATTACTGATTGGTTTCGTTGCAGCGGGATGTTTCTCGCTGGCAATTGCAGAGGATACTCAACTTGTTGTTGATGAAATATCCCCCACCCATTTCGACTTTAATTGGTGCCCTTCTATATCAGCGGGCGCCGATAAGGTCGTTAGTAGTGGGGGGTCAGTAGAGATCTCCGGCTATTATAACGACTTAAACGGAGACTCTGTACGAATTAGATGGTCTGCGAGTGGAAATCGTGGATCATTTGGGAATGAAGGAAGCCTGAATACTATATATAAGGCTCCAAAAGTCACGAAGAACACCTTTATTACCCTTACCCTTACGGGCGATGATAATAGAGACGGAATAGGCTCGGACAAGATGACCGTAAAGGTTCTTGCAAATGGACCTACGCCGACTCCAACCGTGACGCCGACGCCAATTCCAACAACACCGGTGCCGACATGCACGCCAACCCAAACACCAACGCCAATACCCAACCACAAGCCTGTGGTCAAGCTGGTTGGCCCAAATTCTGTGTATGTGGGACAACAGGTTAAAATTACTGCACTGGCAGCGATGCCGACAACGACCTCTTAAAATACTCTTGGGGTGTTGCAGGAGGAAAAATAGAGGAAAAGGCAACCTTTGGAAACGGAGAAATTGCCTTTATAAGGCCTTCTGTGTCGGCTACGACAATAAGAATAACAGTTGTTGTGAATGACGGAAAAAAGGGCGGAGTTGGTTCCGCTATAAAGACCGTAAAAATATTAACGCCAACCCCTGTGCCGACACCTACGGTAACGGTAACTCCGACTCCAATACCAACAACACCTGTGCCTACGTGCACGCCAACCCAAACCCCAACACCGACTCCAACGCCGACAAATAATCCACCAGTAGTTATAATTACTGGCACAACCGTGGTCAATTCT
>Ga0172381_10001523_pt1 | contig 27055 bp, 23 predicted proteins | sample Leawel6488metaG_FD_119754 | JGI IMG/M metagenome (GOLD analysis project Ga0172381, IMG submission 119754) | Leachate microbial communities from a municipal landfill in Southern Ontario, Canada - Leachate well 64-88 metaG | ecosystem: Engineered > Solid waste > Landfill > Unclassified | place... | reverse complement strand
CCGGGATGCCGCAAAATCAAAGACGCCATGCCAGGAAGGAGACTGTCTGAGTGCACCGAGCATTAAAGCACCGACACCAAGCAGTCCCAGCTTTAGCAGCCCCTGTTCAAGCGGCTCATGCAACGATTTCGTAAACCGGCTGAATTCGTTTGGTAAGTAATCCTGAGCCTTCATTTTTTTGGTATTTTCCACGGATTTAGGCAGCCAAAACCTTAAAATAGCCTCCAGAGAAACTGCACCCGGGTGCTAGGGTGTCAGGAGAGTGAAGGCCTGGGCTTTTTAAAACGTGCCTGATTCTGGGGCAGACCAGGCTAGAGGAGGTTGTGTGGATTGAAGAGAGAATTGATTGTTTTAGCGGTTATTGTCATGGCAATAGTTGGCATGGCAGGTGCTGCCAATTACATGTACGAGAAATCGTCTGTAAAAGGAGTGGGGTACAGAAGCCTGGAGATTGTCATCTCCACACAAAGCGGCTTTAATGGGCAAAAGCTGGTGGAGAAGCAGTCCGGTTCAGGAAATGTTATCACTTCCAGAATCGAGCTTGAAGCTGAGAGGCAACCTGCGGACCTGATAGATTGTATTTGGCCGACGGGGTCAGATCCCATGGACTACATCAACTTCACCTCGGAGCAGGAGCTGGAGTACATGCCCGTCTCATATCAGACCGGCACTTACGACCAGAAATGGGTGGATAAGCTCTGCGTGCAGAACTACAAGATAGGCGCTGTGCTTACTGAGATGTACACTCATGCTGAGCACCTGCAAAAGACCACTGAGGTCAAGACCAGGGGATACAACAACAACAGCCTGACTTCTACCCCGGCTTGCTGCACAGGCGTCCTCGAAGCTAACCTGAACAGCAACGTCATCGGCGTTGCCCACATCGGTTGGATCTCCAGAGACCCGATGGCTGACAGCCAGCTCAAGGGCCGCCATGCTGAGTACGGTCGATCTGTCGAGGATCTGACAGGTGTCTTTTCCATTGAGAAGTTCATCCAGCTCTGGGGCAACTCCACATGCGGCGCAATCAGTGTTGACTGGCTGCCCTGCGTGTAAGCCTAAATTGAAAAAATAGCGCCGCCGTACAATTCGGCGCTTATTTCTTTTTTTATAGGTATTTAAGGGAATAAGTGGATATAACAGATAGACGAGTAAATAAACGATGGTGAATGTAAATGAGCAAGAAAAAAGGTGCTAAAGGAATGCCCAACGACGGGCCTGGCAAGCATGATCCCTCTAAACCGCAGAAGAATAAGTCCGACGCGCCGCTATTTAATCAAAAGAAGGGTGGAATAACCAATGAGCGACCTCGAAAAACTCGGATCTGATTGGGTATAATTCCCACAATTTCCTTCCAGCCGGGCTTGGGCGCGGGGCCCGGCTGCGGGCGCTCGTGTGGTGCGAGGGGAGGCCCGGTGGGGTGGTATTTATGCCGAATTGGTCTCTAGACGGGGATTTTGTCTGCGGTTAATGTTATGCTACTTAATCATGTTGTACGTTATTCAGCAGGAGCAGGCTTATGGACATACCGGAGAAGATGGTCTGGATTCCCAGGATGGAAAATATCATGGCCATCATGGCGTTGGAAGGTGCATCTAGTGCTCCGAAGCCAGAGATTCCCCAGCTCAGCATGACTTTCAGGCCGAGGAGGCCGCCTGCTGCAAGCAAAACCATGCCGATGAAAAGCTCCTTTTCCAAGGAGTGGTAGCTGATCATCTTTTTTATTCTTCCCGGGCGAGAGAGGCCATAAGATGCCCCGAAAGCCTCAAAATAAAGTCCTGACAAGAGCATCTGATATCCTATGATTGCCAGCAGGCCGCCCAGGATCAGGGAATGCATCCTTGATCCACCCTGCAGATACACTCCTGCGAACAGGGTCAGCCCAAAAAGAAAGGCTAAGAGTCCGGGAACGAGAAGAAACGGCACAGGCCTGTAGAGCATCATGAAACGCACATGCCGCCAGCCATCGGTAACGGAATGAAGCTTGGACAATCCTTTGCGAGGGGAGTAGGTAATGGGAACTTCTGTAACTCTCAGATCTTTGCAGACCGCCTCGATGAGCATCTCGGAGGCGAACTCCATCCCTCCCGACCTGAGATTCAGTTTTTTTAGGGCATCCTTCCTAATGGCACGAAGGCCACAGTGGGCATCAGAAATGCGGCTGGAAAAGAGCGTGTTCAAAAGCCAGGTAAGAACCGGATTTCCAATATAACGATGAAGGGCAGGCATGGCGCCGGGGAGAATCACTCCCTTGAGCCGCGACCCCATAACCATGTCATAATTGCCGCTTTGCAGGATGGCGATCATATCTGGAATGGCCTTGGGATCATAGGTCAGATCACCGTCCATGAGAACTATGTATTCCCCTTCTGCCTGCGCAAGTCCGGCCAGGTAGGCATTTCCGTATCCTAGCTTTTGGGGCTTGATTACCTTTGCCCCGCATGATTTAGCAATTGCAGCCGTCTCATCGCTCGAGCTGTCTGCCACCAGGATCTCTCCCGCGAGATCCATCTCTCGGAAGACCTGCTGGGATCTTTGGATGCATTCGCGGATCGTCTCTGCCTCGTTTCTAGTGGGGATGATCAGGCTTATTTGGGGCACATCACTTAGCGTTGTGGTTTTATCTGTTAAGCCTTTCCTTCAATTTCAAAGGGTCTCCGGCTCGACCTCGTGCTTAAAAGACAGCCTGACCTTGGCCCGGAACTGCACTATCTTGCCCTCGACAAGGTTTGTGTCCATCTCCACCACCTCGGCGATCCTCATGTTTGTCAGCATCCCTTCTGCGTTGTCTATGGCATTGCTGACCGCCTCTTCCCAGTCTTTGCTAGAGGTTCCCACCAGCTCGATAAAATTATAGACGCTGCTGCCAATTACGCTGTCCATATTTTATAATGGTCGTTTCTCCTTGATATAATTTTTCAGGATCGACCATCTGTTTTAAACAGCATACAGTCATTGACCTGCTGCAAAAGAGGTAGCAACTGATGAACCGTGACGAAGTCCAAAAGTACATAGAAGAGCAGTATCCCGGTTTCAAGGTAATGAGCAAAAAGACAATCTTCTGCCGAAACTCCAGGATCTTTATGCTGGATCTCTGCAAGGGGCAAATCCAGGAAAAAATTGTGGTCAAGATCTCTCGCAACTATCAACCTCGCGAAGTAGCTCTAGAGTTTTCCAACTTATCACGCTTTTACTATGGCTGCAAAGATGAGGCAGTATCCTCTCCAAAGCCCCTATTTGTAGATGCAGAGAATGGAATTTTGGCCATGAGCTACGTGCAGGGCGTAAATCTTGCCCATATGCTGCATGAGATCAGGCCGGTGAGCCTGCAATACCTTATCTGTGCCGCAGATCTTTCCGGAATCGCTCTGGCAAAATTTCATACACTATTTCGCCGGATGGAGGATGAGCCCGTCACCATCGACACCAATGCGCGCGAGGACGACATCAACCAGTTTCTTGCCGAAAGCCAGGAGCGGATGGACGAGTGCAATCTCAAAACTATGGTCACGCCGTTCTTCGATTTCACATCCTGGAACATCATCCTCAAAAATGATTGCATCAAAAATGGTCAATCGAAAAGCACGATGCTTTATCTCATTGACTTTCCCAGGCTTGATTATGTCTGCACTCCTCATCTGGATCTAGCTCGGTTCAGATTCGGTCTGGAGCTGATCAAGCAGTTTCCTCCTGCCAAGTTCTTTGGACTGAATCGCTGGGATGTAGATTCTCTTTACGATCGGTTTTTGAGCAGCTATTGTCGCGAGATGCATGTTGCTTTGAGCCAGGACGACCTATGGCTCATTTCCCGCGCCAGGTTGGCAAACATAAGACGGTCTCAGGATCTGACGCGCAAAGGCCGGTGCGGCTTGCAGCCCAAGCTGGAGAAGGCATATCTTCAGACCTTCAGCCGACAGTGGCTGGATCAAGGAGATGTTTTTTCTAAGTGGCCGAGAATGGGCCGGGCGGAAAAAGCCTGAAAAAAGAGAAACTGGCTATTCTATTCCGCTTTCTCCTCTTTTGGCCCCTCAGGTTCTTCCTTTTGTGCCTCGGGCTCTTCCTTCTTTGTTTGCTTCTTGGGGCCTCTGCCCATAGCCAGCAGGGACGCCTTGGCTTGAATTCTGGCCAGTGGGTAATCGTCCTTAGCCACTTTCTCCAGGGCCACAATGGCACTGTTGTCCTTCAGCTCTCCTACGATCCAGGCGGCGCCTGCGCGCACATCTTTGTCTGCATCGGAGAGTGCCTGAATTATGCGTTCAGAAACCTGTTTTCCATAAGCGGAGATGGCCACCATGGCATTGCTCTTGACCAGATACTCTTCGTCCTTGAGGGCCTCGATGAGAGCCTCCAAAGACTCAGAGATCTCGCGTTTGGAGAGGAGTATGATGGCGTTGGAGCGCACCAGCATGTGCTTGTCCTTGGTAGCTGCAATCAGCTTCTCTGTGGACCAGCTGGGATCCGGGAGCACCGCGGGCATGGAAGGCTCCTGTGCACCACAGGTGGGACAGGCTTCTTCCACCATAGAACGGGTGACGATGGGTTCGGCCTTGTCCTCGGTTATCTTCTCTTCTGTCGATATTTCGTCTGCTTTCTTTTCTTCTTCCATGCCTATTTCTTTGCTTCTATTCTACTTCAGCTTTTCCTAAGGCGAATGCTTTCTTATTCGCTTCCAGGAACCTTTGCGGCACCACAAGGGAGAGAGACTGTAAAATTAGCTCCTCGGAGAGTGGGATATAGCCGGCAAGGGCGCCCAGCATTACTACGTTCATAGCCTGAGCCGTGCCCGCGCTTTCAGCCAGAGCTATGGCGTCCATGGCGATCACCTTATTGCATCGCGCTTTTAGTGGGGCAAGAATATCTTGCAGTGGCGGGTACTCGGCCTGGCCGCAGGTCACTGTAGAAGGCAGGACAGGCCTGGTATTGACCAGCACTACTCCCTTCGGCGAGAGGAAGTGAGCGAAGCGCAGGGCTTCCACCGGTTCTAATGCCAACAGCACATCCGCCCCGCCCGAGGCGACCATGGGAGAAAAGCGGCATCCTATTCGAGTGTGATTGATCACGCTGCCGCCTCTCTGGGCCATGCCGTGCGTTTCAGCTCCACATACAGGTATTCCTGCCATTACCGCAGCTCTACCGATCACATCCGAGATCATTATGACTCCCTGGCCTCCCACACCTACTATCACCAGGTCGCAAACAGACGTCCTCATTTTGCCACCTCCGAAATGGCAGAGGCGGGGCAGATCGCGGCGCATACTCCGCAGCCGGAGCATAGTGCATTGATCCTTGCCTTATCATTCTCGAATTCTATGGCCGGGCAGCCGAAGTCGATGCAGATCTTGCACCCCTTGCACTCCTCTCCTACCTGGAAAGGCTTAGAGCGGGCATTGCTGCGGCGAGCTTTGATGACGCAGGGCTGACGGGCGATGATCACAGACAGGCCCGGATAATCCTTGGCCCTCTGAAAGCTCTCAAGAGTATCATCCAGGTGGTAGGGATCGACCGTTTCCACCAGTCCCGCGCCCAGGGCTTTGGCCAGGGCTTCTATTGATACTTGGACAGTTGCCTCTCCGGTGGCCGTCATGCCCGTGCCCGGATTAGGCTGATGGCCGGTCATAGCCGTGGTGGAGTTGTCGAGAATGGTCACGGTGATCCTGGCTTTGTTGTAGGCGGCATTGAGAAGGCCGGTCATGCCACCATGCAGAAAGGTTGAGTCGCCAAGACTACAGCATATGCCTTCATTCTCCCCGCCGAAGCGAATGCCGCTGGCCAGAGTGATGCTTGAACCCATGCACAGGCACGTGTCCACAGTTCCCATGCCGACTGCCATGGTGTAGCAGCCGATGTCGCTGGGGTAGATTGCATTCTTGCCAAAGACCTTTCGCATGGCGTAATAGGTGGCCCGGTGGCTACAGCCTGCGCATAGCGAGGGGGGCCGGGGCGGCAAAATGCTCACAGCGGGACTATGCAAAGCCTCCCGCTCCGCCTTGCCAAGCATGCGGGCAATGGCATTTCTCACCTGCAAATAGTCCAGCTCGCCATCGCGGGGGATGAATCCCGCCTTACCCAGGATCTCCACATTGGGGTTGACCTTTCTGGCTAACATCTGCACCTGCTCTTCCACCACCGGCTCCAGCTCTTCTATTACCATTACACGGGAGACGTGCTCAAGCATGCGGCTGATCAATTTTGTGGGCAGGGGATAGGCTCCTATGCACAGGAATGAGAGGTCTTCATCCAGCTCAAGGGCAGCTTCCTCAGCATAAAGTCCCGCGATTCCTGAGGCGATGATGCCCACATTGCCGTGCAGAGCGAGCCTGTTCCAGGGCGCGCTTTCCAGCGCCTCCTCAATGGCGGCCTGTTTGGCCAAAAGCTCGCTATGAAGCGGCCGGGCATGGATGGGCAGGGCCACTCGTCGCGCAGGATTCTTGATGAACCGGCACTGCCCGCCGCGGGCCGCGGCCGCGCCGATCTCTACGTCCTCTCTGGCGTGAGAGACGCGCGTGGTGGGCCTGAGCATGACCGGGATATTGAATTTCTCTGAGAGCTCAAAGGCAAAAACGGCCATCTCCTTTGCCTCCTCCGGATTTTTCGGGTCCAGGCAGGGTATGCCGGCAAACTGGGCATAACGCCTCGAGTCCTGCTCATTTTGCGAGGAATGGCAATAGGGATCATCGGCACAGATCACCACCAGTCCCGCGCCCACGCCCAGATAGGCAAGGGTCATAAAGGGATCTGCTGCCACATTCAAACCCACGTGCTTCATGGTGGCTGCGGCGCGCCGGCCAGTCCAGGAGGCTCCTGCTGCCACCTCCAGGGCAACTTTCTCGTTCACGGACCATTCCACGTGCGGCGGCCTCTCGCCCTTGAGATTTACCAGCGTTTCGATGATCTCTGAGGAGGGAGTGCCGGGATAACCGGCGACAAGCCCAACTCCTGCCTCCAGGAGTCCTCTGGCAATTGCGGCGTTTCCGAGAAGATATTCTCTCACAAATAACCATCTCTTTAATATCAGAATAATGGCCTCTTCACTCTGATAACCGTTTGGATACAAATCTAATTAAGCCAACACCACTCGTATCTTTTGCAATGTTAGAGTGGCAAGAAGATTCTGTGGGATCGATTTACAATTACCTAACGCCTGGCTGCCGCATCTGCAGGCAGGGGGCGGGCCTGGTGCTCTTTGTCACCGGCAATTGTCCGCGTAGTTGTTTCTACTGTCCGCTGTCCGAGGAGCGACGGGGCCGCGACCTGGTCTTTGCCGATGAAATGCCTGTGCGGGAAATAGATGACATCCTGGCGGAGGCCTGCGCCATCGACGCCTTGGGCACAGGAATCACAGGCGGCGAGCCGCTTTTGAAATTAGACTATGTACTGGAGTGCATCCGGGCTTTGAAACGTGCGCGTGGGCAGTCGCATCACATCCATCTTTATACCGGCCTTCTTCCCGGTCGCGAGGTCTTAGAGCAGCTAAAGCAGGCCGGCCTTGACGAGATCCGCTTTCATCCACCGATCTCTGAATGGTCTCGTCCCATCGGGCTTAAGGAGGCCCTGCGGCAGGCCAAAGCCCTGGGCCTGATAGCGGGCGTAGAGATACCTTCTATAAAGCCGTCTCCTGCCATCATCGAGGCGGTAAGGGATGCTGATGCTTTTTTGAACTTAAACGAGCTGGAGTTCTCCGAGACCAACTATGCAGGCCTCGCCACAGCGGGCTATTCGCCGGAGGATCTTGGCTGCGGAGCAATAGGGAGCGAAGAGGTCGCCAGGGAGCATTTCCTGAAAGATGATATAAAAGTGCACTTTTGCCCCTCCCGCTTCAAGGATGCGGTGCAGCTCAAAGAGCGACTCTTGCGCCGGGCGAATCGAACGGCGCAGCCCTTTGATTTTGTGAGCGAGGAGGGCACCATAATTCACGGCATAATCGAGGGCGATCTGCAGGCAGCTTTGCAGATTATTGAGGATCTTGAGGTTCCCGAAGGTATGTACTCCTGCAAAGAGGGAAGGATAGAAATCGCCGCTTCTATCCTGGAGGATATAACCGAAGAGCTAAAAAGCGTCTCATGTATTCTCAGTATAATTGAGAAGTATCCATTTGAGGATGGACTGGTCGTAGAGAGAATACCTTTATAATCCTTAAATTCATTGCTTGAAGGCGGTGATTTTGCCGGATGGAAAGCGCTGAAGAACGAATCCAGGAGAGGCTCAGAAATTATCTTAAACGGGACGGAATAGGAATTCGGAAGGCTGTCTTAAAGCTGTTTTTGAGCGATGGAGCTTACACCACAGAGGACGTCTTCACCTACCTCGCGAAGGAGGGTTTTGACGTCAGCTATCGGGGAGTTTCGGCCATGGTGGGGCTCATGAACACTCGCCTGGGCATTCTGAGCATTGACGTTTCCGGGGACCATAACGTCTATTCCCTCAAGGGAGATCACAAGGGTGTTGTGAGGTCTGTTCTGGAAAATTATTGAAAAATTTAATGAAAAATCAATTAGGCGGCTCGCCTCTTTTCATCCTTTTCATGTACTTGCTTAGCACGAGGTCCGCCATCATGTTTATGCCCGTCAGGGCGGCGTGAACCGCCGGTCCCGCTGTCATCCTCTCTCGATAGAGGCGGTGCAGTTTCTTGAGATGCCGCAGGTTATACTCCAGGCATAATCCGACCAGCTGCCAGTGCTCGGGCAGGGCCTCCTCTTTGGCAAAGCCTTTTCTTCCTCCCAGCTTCGTATCGGCGATTGTGGTGAAAAAGAGGGGCAGCATGAGCCCGGTGTAATCCATAAGAGACTCCACCAGCTCAGTGGTCTTTATGACATCCTCTGCCGTCTCTCCCGGTAGACCCAGGACCAGGCTGGCTACAGGCAGCCAGGACTCTTCAGCGAAGAGACGGTAACAATCCCTTACAATTTCAGGCCAATTGTCGATTTTTTCGGGCTGCGCTTTATTCGGCATGTGCATCTTAAGGATGCGGCAGCTTCCTGTCTCAATGCCGATCCAGGCAGACATGTGATTCTGATCCGAGCCCACGCCTACGATCTGTGATACCTTGCGCAAGAGTCCCTGGTTTTGATGAACTGAAGCCAGGCTCAGGTGGGAGACATCAATGGTCTTCGGCCCGAGCTGCTTTACTGCGGATACCAGTTCCAATATCTTCTTTTCGTCAGGTTTGCCGTCGCGGTAACCGTAGGAGAAGACATCCTCGCTGTGCAGGATGATGTCCTTCTGGCCGCAGGCCAGGTTCACCCGCACGTCCTCCAGGATTTTTTCGACAGGCCGGTGGCGTAAGGTGCGCATGGCAGGCGAGCAGAAGGCACAGCCTCGCCAGCAGCCTCTGCCGATCTCCACAATGCCGCCGATGGTCGCCCCGCGATTGACGGGAATTGCCTCTCCCAGAACCGCTTTGCCCCGGATAACGGGCGGGACGCTCTCCCCACCAATAATCTTTCTGCATATCTCTGGAAAATCGCTTTCTCCTTCACCCAGGTAAATGTGGTCCACGTTTACGTCTTCGCCCATCACCTCCCAGGCGCCGTTGCCACCTACTACTACCTTCGGCCCGTGCTTTCTAATGAGCGGATGGCGCACCAGTTCCAGAAACTTGGAGCGGTTGAAGGGCGGTCCCCTGCCGATGATATCTTCGATCTCCCGCACGGCAATCTTCCCCATGGGATCATCATGAGTTATGCCTACGATCTTCGTCTGCGGTCCGATGGCCCCGTCCAGATGATCGGGATGGGCCACCATTACATCCTCTCGGGAGAAGCCCGCTTCCAGCAATGCAGCTTCTACCTTTCGCATGCCGCAGGGGGCGATCTCTGCCGAGCCGTCCTTTGCGGCAGGCACGGGCGGACAGAAAAATTTATGAAAAATCCAGTCAGGCAAAGCCGCCCTGGGCATTATGGCGGCAAATCCGAGCATCACTCCTCCGTGATAGCTGCTCATCATGGTGGTGTCGCTTGTGAGAACGATTCTCTTGCCAGGCATCTGTGGCATAGGCTCTTGTCCATTCAGTTAAGGCAGATAACGTTGTTGGACAGGAAAAGCCCAACAAGTTTTTATCGGATTGCCGACTTTTGGGACGTCTGTGCAAGAGAAGTCGTTAGCGGAAATCAACGAACGCATTCGCGACGGGAGCGCCCGCGTCGTAACGGCAGAGGAGATGCCTGACATCGTGGACGAGCTGGGCCTTGCCGGAGCCGTGCGCGAGGTGGATGTAGTAACCACTGGAACCTTTGGAGCCATGTGCTCCTCGGGTGTATTTCTCAATCTGGGCCATAGCGACCCGCCCATAAAAATTTCCAAAGCTCTGCTCAATAAAGTAGAAGCCTACGGTGGAGTCGCTGCTGTCGATCTATTCTTAGGCGCGACGCAGCCCTCCGAGGACCGAGGAATAGAGTACGGCGGAGCGCATGTCATGGAAGATCTCATTTCGGGAAAGCAGATAGAGGTGGACGCATATGGTGCGGGCACGGACTGCTATCCACAGATGGAGCTCGAGACCAGCCTGCGCCTGGAGGATTTCAATCAGGCCATCATGGTCAATCCACGCAACGCTTACCAGCGCTACAATGCGGCCACCAATTCCGCCGACCGTACCATGCATACTTACATGGGCACACTGCTTCCCCGATTTGGCAATATTCACTACAGCGGCTCGGGTGTTCTCTCCCCGCTATCCAATGATCCGAATTTCGATTACATTGGAATCGGTACGCGCATCTTTCTGGCCGGGGCCCAAGGGTACGTCATGGGATCGGGCACGCAGCATAATCCCCAGAATAACTTCTCCACGCTCATGGTCACGGGCGACATGAAGAAGATGAATAATCGTTTTCTCAGAGCGGCGACATTTCATAAATACGGCCCCAGTCTATACCTCGGGATTGGCATTCCCATACCAATACTCAATGAAAAGTTGGCCCGTAGCACAGCCGTGCGGGATAGAGACATCACAGTTCCTGTGATGGACTACGGCATCGCTCGCCGGGATCGGCCCTCTTTGAAGATGGTAAGCTACGAAGATCTGAAGTCGGGAATGATTGAGATTAATGGAAATGAGGTCTCTACCTCTTCACTCTCCAGTTTCCATGTAGCCAGGGAAGTGGCTCTCACTTTAAAACAGCAGGTGGAGAAAGGCGAGTTTCTGTTAAGCTGTGCAGTGGAGCCTTTGTCCCGTGTGGGCAGCTCCCGGCCCATGAAGCAGACCAAGGAATCGCCAAACGTGGGCGACGTAATGAGTCGCGACGTGGTCACGGTTCGAGAGGACATCGGGGTAGAGGAAGCGGCCAGGCTGATTGTGGGCGGCAGCTTCGATCACCTGCCTGTGATCTCCAGGGACGGACGGCTGATGGGCATAATCACCGCCTGGGATATATCCAAGGCAGTGGCGGGTGGCAAATCCTCTCGCATTGGTGATATCATGACCCGGAGGGTCTATTCTGTCAAAGCGGATGAGCCCATTGAACTCGCGGCTCGCACCTTTGATACGCACAGCATCTCAGCAATGCCGGTGGTAGACGGAGACAATAAGGTAATTGGAATGATCACCAGTAATCACCTATCCCGGCTCTTCGCGCGGAGGCGATAGAACATGAAACTCATGCTGCATGTAGCTCCTGGCATTGTGCGTTATCCTGTCATAGCCTCAGTCATCCTGGAAACCGGTGCACTGTTGAACATCGAGAGAGCCAGCATCGATGCTGTGAGCGGAGAGATTGTCCTGGAAGTGCCACAGGACAAGTGTTTGGTGGTAAAGGAGGCATTCGAGAGGCGCGGGGTAAAGGTCGTGCCCCTGGAGATTCCCGTCATCCGAGATGAGAATGAGTGCGTGCATTGCGGGGCGTGTGTTTCCATATGTCCAACGAGCACATTTCGTTTCGAGGATTGGAGGGTCGTGGCCGATTCTGGCAAGTGCATTCAGTGCGGAGCCTGCATCACGGGCTGTCCCCAGCGTGCTTTGAAGCTGGTCTTGAGGTAGCTCTTAGTGGAGGGCTTATCAAATTTTTTTTGTCACTTGATTTTTTTGTTTGCCATGATTAAGTACTTATAGCAGATATTGAATGAATGGATATGTGTAACTGTCCCTTTTTGATTCGACGTTATTTTTAGTCTAAATATTTTAAGAGAAGTTATTTATCTATATTTAGTTAACATTACAATTATATATACAATACCGTTTTTGATCGTCCCTGCAGTCGACAAACAACGATAATTATTGATAATAATATTAATATGAATCATACCTGCGCATCTAATACACTTAATCTTATTATATCATTTTATGTGAATTATATTAATTTAATCTAGTTATTAAAAAAACAATCAAAAGAAATGGTAACTTATATATGGGTGGACAGTTAATACTCAGAGTATAGGTTAGTGGTGTATATTTTAGCGGTTGTAGAGGAATATATGATATTTGATACTGATCCGCTATGTGGTATGGAAAAGCCATGGCCGCTATATCATGATAATATAGTATCAAAGTTTACTGTCTATGCATGCGTGAAATTATCAATTAAGTCATTTTTACATATTACATTTATTAATTCTGTTACAAAGGGTGGACAAGATGACTGATTACGGCAACGTTTTCTCTCTAGGCATCTTAGCCGATGCCCTTTGCCAGCCGGGAGGCTACGAGCCAAAGCGACTGCGCAGCCTCTCTGGCCAGGGGTCTGATCTCGTTTCCCCCTTCATTGAGGCCATACTCTCCTCCGATGAGGATCAGATGCAAAAGAGGCTCGCTGGGCTGGCTGATTCTCTCTCCGGTAGTAGCAGTTCTTCTGCCTGGTTTAATCTGGGTCGCCTGGCTGCCAGCCTCTTTTTTCGTCGCGCAGCCGAGGATTATTTTGAGAAGAGTGCCCGTCTGGCCCAGTCGCAGGGAGACGATGAGGGGGAGGCGCAGGCCTGGTTATCTTTGGGCATCCTCTACCATGATGATGAGGACTGGGATCGAGCCTGCCTGTTCTACGAAAAAGCCTTGCAGGTCCTTGATGAGGGCAAGAGCCTGCCTCTTATGTGCTCTGTCCTGATAAATTTAGGCAGGGCCGGTTGCCGGAAAGGAGATATCTCAAACGCGGAGCAGTGCTATTCCAGGGCGCTTCGTTTGCTCGATGGCGATGATCATAGAGGTCGGGCCGATGTGCTCTACTGCCTGGGAGAGCTATGCCAGATAAAGGGCAACTATGCCGGGGCGGAGGAATGCTATCAGAAGAGCATCTCCGAGGGGGAGAAGGCCGGCAACCAGGGGGCAATGGCGGCATCGCTCGCAGCACTAGCATCCGTCTATCAGTTCACCGGGGCGGCAAATAAGGTGGAAAGCTGCCTGGAAAAAGCCCGGCACCATCTGCAAGACATTGGCGACGAGATAGGCGCAGCAAGGATGCGTTTTCAATTGGCTGATTTCTTTTTCCTGGAAGGCAGGCTCAAAGAGGCTGTAGACCATTATGAAAAGAGCCTGCCGACCTTAGAAGAAAGTGACACACTCCTGGCCGCTCGCGCTCAAAGTCGCATGGGGCAATGCTTCCTGGATTTGGGTGACTACGCCCTTGCAGAGGATCATTTAGAGAGGGCCAGAGAGATCATGCAAGGTCAGGGCGACCTATGCAGCGTTGCTGATCTTCTCATATTGCTTGCCGGCAATTATTGCAGGCAGAATCGGCTTGATGAGGCTTTGCAATGCTCCCGGCAATGCCTGGAGATCAGAGAGCAGCAAAATGACCCCCATGCCATTGCCGATGCATACAGCTGCATGGGACAGATTCATGCCGACCGGCGCGAATACCGCTCTGGAAAAGTTTGCTTTCAGAAGGCTGTAGATCTGTTAATTCAGAACGGAAAATGCTTGCCCGCGGCTGAGGCGCTCTCCAATTTGGGAAGCTTATGCCATCTGAATGGGGATCTGGAGGATGCCTTAGACTGCTATATCCGCGCTTTAGATATCTTCCAGGAACTGGGCAGTGAGCAGGGTCAGTCCCAGACAGAGGCCAATTTGGGCCTTATCTACCAGAGCAAAGGAGAGTTCTCTCTTGCCGAGGATTATTTGCAAAAGAGCCTGGCGGCCAGAGATGGGGCTGATGTTGCAGGAGGGGCTGGCATCAAGCTCTCCCTGGGTCTGACAGCTCAGTGCAAGGGCGACTGGGATAATGCCCAGAATTATTTTGAGCAGGCAGCCCAGGCTTTTGAAGATCTGGGGGATCTTCATGGTTTTTCTCTGGCGCAAAACAATCTAGGAAATCTTCACTCGGATCGGGGAGACATCCGCAAGGCCATTTTATGCTATAACTTGAGTCTGGATGCCAAGCGTGCTCAAAATGATCTGCACGGTATGGCCACAACTCTTGCGAATCTGGCGGCTGCCTATTACCAGGAGGACGAGTTGGAAACGGCGGAGGATATGTACCTTAAGAGCCTGGAGATCTTCCGAGAGACGGGTGACCAGAGTGGCGAGGGGCAGTCGCTCCTTGGCTTGGCCAACGCTAAGGCCGAGAAGGGGGATCTGAAGAACGCTTTGTTGCATTTTCAGGATTGCCTCATGCTGGGAATAGAGCGGCAAGACTCCTTAGCCATGACTGCAGCTCAAAATGGCCTGGTCAAGGTATCTCTTCGGCTTGGTCTATGGCAAGAGGCAGAGGCCAGCTATGTTCGGGTATTGGATTCGCTTCGTTCCATGGGTGACTCGGAGGCGGAGGCGGCGGTATTATGCTCATGGGGAAATCTGCAAGCAGATCTGGGTGAGTGGAACCGTGCCATGGAAAACTATCAGGAGAGCCTGGCCATCTTGGAGCGGTTAGGAGACGTCTATTCCATGGCGGTGGCCAAAAACAACCTGGCCAATATCTGTTACCGGCGCGGCGATTGGACGGGGGCTCTTGAGAACTACCGCCAGAGCCGGGAAGGCTTTGCTAAGGAGGGTGATGATAAAAGCCAGGCATCCGTTTTGAGCAATATGGCCTGCCTCTGCTACAAGAGAGGCGAATGGTCCCAGGCTTTAGAGTGCTATCAAGAGAGCCTGGATCTCTTCGAGAGGCTGGAGGATATGGCTGGGGCGGCGCAGGTGCTGGGCAATTTGGGCAACTTCTACCATCGCAGAGGCGAGCGCAGTTTAGCCAAAGAGCATTTCTTAAGGAGCCTGGAATTTTTAAAGCGCCTGGGAGATATGCAGGGCGCCGCGGAGATGCAGGCCAATATCGACATGCTAAGGCCTGGCCGGGGCGGCATCCTTGAAAATCTCGATGATTACCATAAGCAGCTTGGTGAGTTGAAAGCACAAGGAGACCTCTCCGGTCAGGCAGAGGTGCTCTGTGCACTGGCTGGCTCTTTTGCGGACCGTTGCCAGTGGGAGTCTTCCATCTCTTGCTACCAAGAGAGCCTGCAGCTTTTTGCGGCCGTGGGGGAGATCTACAACCAGGCTCAGATCCGCTTAAATATGGCCCTGGTTTATAAGGACAAGGGCGATTTTGCCGGAGCAGTCACGCTTTTTGGCGATGCCCTGGAGATCTTTCAGAGGCTGCAGGCCGCTCCCTGTATCGCCCAGGCTATGCTTCATCTGGGAATCATCCTTGGCATGAGAGGCCTGGCGAAAGAGGCCGAAGATCACTTCCGCCTGGCCATCCGCCTGCAAGAGGAACTGGAAGCCCCGCCCGATCTATGCGAGGGATATCTGGCCAGGGCGCAGTTCCTGGTCAGGGAGGGGCGGCTGGTTGAGGCCGAATTCTATCTCAGTCGGGCGGAGACGCTCATATCTCGTACCGATTATCCGATCCTCAACATCCTGCTCTACAATACGCAAGGAGAGATTTATCAGAAGGAAGGTCGCCTCCAAGAGGCAATGAGTAGTTTTGAGAGGGCTTTATCCCAGGCAAGAATGCTGTCCAACCCCTATGAAGAGGCAAAGGCCATTGCCAATCTAGGAAGGCTGGCATTGCAGGTCAAGGACTATCCTCATGCTCTGGTCAAGTTGCAGCAGGCGCTGGCAGCCATGAGCCGCCTGGGGGCAATACATGATTCTCTGGCCATTTACCAGGATCTTCGCCGTCTATTCCTGGACCAGGGGGATTATGCGCGATCTGAGGAGATGGCAGCACTTGGAGAGCGGGAAGCCGTCAGGCTCGGATATATGGGGCGTGCCGGCTGCAAGGATGAGGGTGCACAGGACTGTGCCGACGTCCTGCAATTATCCTGTCATGAGGAAGGAGCCAGCACCAAAACTCTGTTGGTGAATAGGGAAAAAGAAGATTCTGAAAAGCAGCCTCTGTCGTTGCCTGTCACATTGCAGCAAAGCAGGATTTGCTAGAGGTCGGACCAGACCATGGATGGCAATAGACTCAGCTGCAGGTCGTTCTCCGCCAGGGCATGCCTGATCTGCGGCTCCTTGAGGAGCAGATCCAGTTCGGCCAGTCGCCCCATCACCTCACCGATGCGAGCGGCTTTATGCTCGCTCCTGTAGCGAACCGGGGCATAAAATATCTCGCCGTTGCCAGGGGCCGCCTCCACGCCAAAGAAGTCGCGGCTGTAAAAGCCCTCGAACTTGAGGATGATGGGCTTGTAGACATTCTTTAAGGCCGGGACATAAAATTCCTCCAGTACTATTTGCTGCATTCGGTTCTTTGTTTCGGCGATGCGCAGCCTGATGTATCCCTGGCCGTGGATGTAGCCCGCATAATGTATGTCGTATTTGATGCGGGAGCGCAGGTCGGTATGCAGGCCCAGGGTAAACTCGCAGGTATCCTCTGTCTCTGTTGGATCTAAGTTGAGAAAGTACCTGATGAAAAGTGTGTACTGGTTTTCAAAGGTGATGTAAATATAACTCTCGTCGCTCTCTTTACTCTTGACCGCGATATCGCGTACATTCCAGCCAAAGAGCTTCTGGGCCTCTTCTTTGGTGAAGTCGTGCGACGCAAACTCGCGAACCTTCTCCAGGAGATCTCCCATTATTTCCATTCGCTTTAATTCTTCTCTCGAATCGGATAAACATTATGCTGAATAGAACAGGACCAATAACGCCGCGGCTAAGGTTAGGGCGATTGCAGTCTGCATAAGATGCAGGGCTCGTGGCACGTCCGATGTATCAGGCACCATTCCTTCCTCCACCAGCACATAGTAGCCGGGCTTCTCCAGGCGAATATTGAGTGCGCCGGCGAGAGCCGCCATGGGCCAGCCGGAGTTGGGACTGGGGGTAGCGCGATGATAGCGGAAAGCGGCTCGAAGAGCCGCGCTTGCGCTGGCGGGCCGGGCCAGGGCGATGAGAATAATGGATAGGCGGGCGGGAAGGAAGTTGACCAGATCATCGAGCTTTGCTCCGGCAAAGCCCAGCTCCTTGAGACCTTTGGTCTTATAGCCGATCATGGAGTCCATGGTGCTGATGGCCTTGAAGGCCAGAGCGGCTTCCAGGCCCAGGCCGAATGGCGCAAAGAGCAGATAGTAAAATATGGGCGAGAGGATGCAGTCCACATAGTTCTCCGAGAGCGACTCTATCACCGCCGAGCTGGCTTGACTTCTGGAAAGCGAGGTCGTATCGCGGCCCACCAGTGCGGGCAGCATCGACTTGGCCTCGTCCATGTCCCTGTCGATCATCTGTCCGATGTCCCGAGAGACCTGCAGAAGACACCTGATCGCGAAGGTGGACTTGAATAGGTAGGCTGAGACGAGCAGTGGCAATAGGGGGACAAATCCTGCAGCCTTGACCAGCAAGTGGCCGGATAGAACGGTTACTACTATTACAATTATGGCCAGTGCAATTCCGCTCGCCCTGCTGGGCCGGGCATGGGCGCGCAGGAAGGCAATGAATTTTCCGATCCAGACTACAGGATGAATTCTCGCCGGCATCTCGCCTAAGAGGATGTCGTAGGCCGCGGCCAGGAGAAATACGGCCAGGCTTTCTGCAATCATTGCCTCTTCCTCACAGATGCGCCTCCAGCTTCTTCCAGACCGTGCCGACAGCCTCGCCCTTCATGAGTGCGTCCAGTACCATGTCGGCCACGTCAGGGCGGTGGATGATTTGACAGGACTCGCAGCACCAGGTGCCGCCCTGCTCTTTGCCGCCCGTTCTTTTGTCCCGGCAGGGATAAAATGGGCAAAAGCAGAGTGCGCAGTCCTGCTCTTTGGAGTGGCAGGGAAATCTCTCGCAATTCAATCTCTGCATAAAAGAGACCTCTCCAGGGCGGCTATCAGCCGCTCGTTCTCAGAGCGGCTACGCACTGCTACTCGGATGTAGCTTTTTCCCAGGCCAAAGGACTGGCAGTCTCGCACCAGCACGCCCTGGGCCATGGTCCTCTTCGCCAGGACATCGGAGGCTAGGCCGGAGGGCTCGATATTCACCAGTATGAAGTTGACACGGCTGGGCAGGGGCTGCAGCCCCAGTCCTTGCAGGGCCGACTCCAGCCAGGCCAGTTCCTCTTTTATGACCCGGCGGCTTCTCTCCAAATGCTCCTCGCAGCCTAAAAGATACTCTGCGGCTGCAGAGGCGAGCGAGCCGATGGACCAAGGAATTCTGGCCAGATTCAAAATACCGGCAAGCCTTGCATTGGTCACTCCAAAACCCAGGCGCAGGCCCGGCACGCCGAAGGACTTGGTCAGCGACCTCATGACGAACAGATACTCTCTTTGCAAAGCGAGGGCCGCCACGCTTTCTTTGGGATCAGAAAGCTCAATGAAGGCCTCATCCACCAGCAGAAAAGTCTGCGCATTTTCGCATCTGTCGGCCAGATCGGTGACCTGATGGGCAGAGAGGAGCCTTCCCGTGGGATTGTTGGGGTTGCACAGGAAGAGCAGCTTGGCCTTTGCAAGATCATCGTCTGACAGAAGCGGCAGGCCGTCTTCGCCGATATTTACCTTCTTGATAGTCGCTCCGGCCAGAAGGGACTGGTTGGTGTACTCGCCAAAGGAGGGCGTGGGAACTAGGCCTATGTCCCCCTCATCAAAGCAGCATTCGGCAAAGAGCCTGATCAGCTCCGAGGAGCCGTTGCCGGGCACGATGCATTCCATATCGACATTTACAAATTTTGCTGCGGCGCGACGAAAGTTCCGGTAGCTATTGTCCGGATAATGGCCAATATGCGCCAGCTCTTCCATAAGCAATTCTTTGAGCGGCGGTGAGCCCAGGGGATTGATGTTAGCGGAAAAGTCCAACGGCTCCGCTCCCAGGATCGATGCCGCTTCCTGTACTTTGCCGCCGTGCCGGCACTCTTTCGCTCCGGCAAAGCTCTTCCGTATCCGGTTTATCATGGATTTGCCAGCGTCTTCTTGTGGGAAGGCATTTCAAGCTTGTGGGCGGAAAATAATCCATTAACGATCGTGACTGGATCGTATCACTATGTGCGTTTGATCTGTATATAAAAATACTACTATGAAATTATCGGCAATTTAGATAATTTTATATTATTAAGTATCCGAAAGTGTTTTATCTACTCTATGCGAACTCAAGCGGCGTATATCAAAGGAAGAGGAGGCTAAGATTTCCGATGGCAACAAAAGAGGGCAGCTTTTCGGTTGAGGACATGAAGAACGTCCAGATCAACATCGGGGCTGTCGTTAAGGAAGCGGATGAATGGGACCAGGAGATGGGTCCGCATCCCAAGCCCGGCGTGGCAACGCTCCGGTCCTGGGATCATATGATCGCCAACAGATACAAGATCATGTACGCCCCGGCAGACGATACATGCACCCTTTGTACCTATGGTCCATGCGACCTTACCGGAAATAAGCGCGGCGCATGCGGCATTGATCAGGCCGGTGCCTGCGGCAAGATCGTTTTGATTGCATGCTTGATGGGCACCTGTGCTCACTCCGCCCACGGCAGACATCTCTATCACTGGTGCATGGACAAGTTCGGCGACATGAAGTTCGACATGGGCGACGAGATTTTGGTTGATTCTCCCCTATATCAGACCATCATGGGCACCAAGCCCAGGAGCTTCAAGGATTTCAACGAAGGACTCTATTACCTTGAGGAAGGGGTCGTGCAGCTTCTGGCGGCTACCCACACCGGTCAAGAGGGCGCATACATAGACTTCGAGTCCAAAGCTCTGCATGCCGGCATGCTGGACTTGCTCGGCATGGAGATCTGCGACATGTTGCAGATTGTGGCTTACAACATGCCCCGTGGCGCAGCTGATGCCCCCATTATCGAGATCGGCATGGGCACCATGGACCAGAGCAAGGGCGTTCTCATCGCTTACGGCCACAACCTGGCAGCCGGCGCTGAAGCCATGATCTATGCAGAAGAGAACGGTCTCTGGGACAAGGTGGACATAGGCGGTGTCTGCTGCACAGCTCATGACCTGAACAGGATTGGTCTGGGAAAGGGTGAAGCCAAGGTTCCTGCCGGCATAGGCATGAAGCCAAAGGTAGCCGGTGCTATCGGCTGGTGGAGAAAGATGGTCCGCTCCGGTGTCATGGACTGCGTCATGGTAGATGAGCAGTGCGTCTGGTGCGATGTTCTGGCAGATTCCCAAAAGCGCAAGATCCCCGTCATTGCTACTACGGACAAGATCATGCTGGGACTGGTGGACAGGACCAATGATCCAATCGATGCCATAGTGGATGATCTGGTGAACTTCAAGGTTCCAGGCGTTGCCATTCTCGACCCCGCCAAAGCAGGAATCGTAGGCATCAAGACCGCTATTGCCGTCAAGCCCAAGCGTGCCGAGGCTCATATCCAGAACCTGATCACAGAAGCGCAGTTCCAGGAGCAAATCAAGAAGTGCACAACCTGCAACGATTGCGCCTTCGTCTGCCCGCCCCATATAAGAATCAGCAAGCTTATTGCGGATGCAGTCAAGGGCGACATGACGACATTCTCTAACACTTACGAGATTTGCGTTGGCTGCGGCAGGTGCGAGCAGGTCTGCCCACAGGGCATTAACATCCTGGACCTATTTGAGTTTGCCAACCGTCAGGTTGTAAAGAATCAGAAGTTCAAGATGAGATCCGGACGCGGGCCCGCGCGCGACACTGAGATTCGAGCTGTAGGCGCGCCCATTGTGCTCGGCACCATTCCAGGAGTTATTGCTCTGGTCGGATGCAGCAATTATCCCAACGGCACCAAAGAAGCCTACGACATTGCCAAGGAATTCGTGGACCGCGGCTACATAGTCGTTACTTCCGGATGCATGGCCATGGATATGTCCCTCTATACTGATGCCGATGGCAAGACAATCTGGGAACAGTATCCAGGAGGCTTCGACGGCCGCAACATCTGCAATACCGGCTCATGCGTCTCCAACGCCAACATCGGCGATGCTGCAATCAAAGTATCGACTATCTTCGCCCATCGGAACCATAGAGGCAACTTCGACGATATCGCCGACTACATCCTGAACAAAGTTGGCGCCTGCGGTGTAGCCTGGGGTGCTTACTCGCAGAAGGCTGCTGCCATCGCTACCGGCTGCAACCGGCTTGGCATACCAGTAGTCGTTCAGCCTCACTCTGTCATGTACCGCCGCTCTTTCATGGGCCGGACGGACAAGCCCGAGGACTGGATGGTCATAGATGCTCGCGACGGCAAGATGCAACAGATCGAGCCCGCGCCTGAGGCGATGCTCTACATTGCCGAGACCAAGGAAGAGGCAATGCTGGAGATGGCCAAACTCTGCTTCCGGCCTTCCGATAACAGCATTGGCAGAGGTATCAAGCTTACTCACTACTGCGATATCTCCATGAAGTACTTCGGCAAGCTGCCCGACGACTGGCACATCTTCGTCCGAGACGTCAAGGACCTTCCCTTGGTTTACAAGGAAGATATGATGAAGACTCTCGAGTCGAAGTTCGGCTGGAAGATTGATTGGAAGGCCAAGAAGATCCTCTCCGGACCGCTGCGGCCCGCTGATGTGAGCTTCGATCCGACCAACCTGGCCAGGAAGATCAGGACCAAGAAGTGAGGGCAAGGAGGAGATAAAAATGGCAGCAGAAGTTAAGAAGGGCATTGACACCACCAAGAACCCCATTCCCTTTGAGATGGCCCAGGTTCCCGGGCCGGAGCAGGCTAAGTGCTACATGCCGAAGGTTATGGGCGCAATAATTAAGAAGGCCAAGAGGCCTCTGCTCGTTGTGGGAGCAGAGCTCTTTGACGATCCCATCATGTTCGATAAGATGATCGAAATCGGCAAAATGGGCATACCTATCGCCGCCACGGCGCATTCCGTGAAGGGCTTTGTAGAGAGAGGCTACCTGGAGAACGTCTACCAGATCGGCCTGCATCCCCTGACCAGCAACCTGCGCTTCTCCGATTGGATGGGCATGGATGGAAAGGGCCAGTACGATGCCGTTATCTTTATGGGCATCTTCTACAAATTCGCCAACGCCATGTTCTCAACACTCAAGAACTTCAACCGGGACATCAAGCGCATATCCATTGACCGGTACTATCACATCAACGCCAACATGACATTTGGCAACATGGCCTTCACTCCCGACGACTATCACGCAGCCGTGGACGAAGTAATCGCAGCAATGAAGAAATAAAGTTCATCTCATTAAAACAGAAGAGGTGTATTAATGGCAGACATAAAGTTGGATATATCCCCCATGTATGAGGGCGAGAGAATCAGGAAGGACGATCTATGGGTAGAGTTGGGCGGCCCCAAGGCAGACGGATTCGAGCTGTCTTTGGCCACACCAATGGACCAGATCACCGATGGAAAGGTAACTGTTATCGGTCCCGATCTCGGAGAGATGAAAGAAGGCACTATCATGCCCTTCGGCATGATATTCAAGGTCGGCGGCGAGAAGATTGAGAAGGATCTGGAGTCCATCATTGAGAGGCGCAACCACGCCCTGCTCTCCTACATCAGCGGTCTCATGCACCTCAACCAGAGATACGATATCTGGATGAGGATCGGCAAGAGCCTCAAGAAGAAGGGTGTAACCTCCTGGAAAGAGATCTTTACCCCCGTCATCGATCTGTACAAGGCCGAGATGCCCTTCATCGAGAAGATGGAGATCACCATTGTCACAGACCCCGCCAAGGTTAAAGAAGAGCTGGCCAACGCCATGGCTGTCTACAAGACACGTGACGCGCGCGCCAAGGGACTGCACGATGAGGACGTCGATGTCTTCTACGGCTGCACACTCTGTCAGGCATTCGCTCCCACCAGCGCCTGCGTGGTCACCCCGGACAGGCCATCCCTGTGCGGAGCTATCACCTGGTTCGATGGACGCGCTGCCGCCAAGGTGGACCCAGAGGGCCCCCAGTTCCCCATAGCCAAAGGAACCGCAATTGACGCAGTTTCCGGCGAGTACGAAGCCATCAACGAGATGGCCGCAAAGCGCTCGGGCGGCGAGTACAGCAGGATGCTCTTATACACATTCTTTGATGCGCCCCACACTTCCTGTGGCTGCTTCGAGACCATCGGCTTCTACATGCCCGAGGTTGACGGCATCGGTCTGGCCGACCGTGACTTCAGGGGAGCAACCCCCAATGGACTGCCCTTCTCAACAATGGCAGGCCAGACAGGCGGCGGCAAGCAGGTTGTAGGATTCCTGGGAATGGGCATTCTCTATTACTTCTCTCCCAAGTTCCTCCAGGCCGACGGCGGCTGGAGAAGGATCGTCTGGATGTCCAAGGGTCTCAAGGAGAGAGTAAAGGCTGGCATCGATGAGGACATGATGGCCAAGATCGCCACCGAGGATGATGCCAAGGATATTGCAGCTCTCAAGACCTTCCTGCTCAAGGTTGACCATCCCGTTGTCAACGGCGTCACCAGGAAAGTTGACAACAAGAAGATCACCGAGGGCTGGAAGCTCGAGGATATTTCCGACGAGATCAAAGAGAAGGTCATGGCCTATATCGAGAAGACCGGCGGAGACATCAACATCGATACCGTTAAGTCCGAGCTTGCCTTGACCGAAGGCCAGTTCATGCAGGTCGTCGAGGCTCTGCAGGCTGATGGCGTTCTCGAGTGAGTAAAAAACAAAGAGGGTGAAAATCTATGCAGTTAAAACTCAAGAAGAAGGAACCTGCAGCCGCGGCCCCCGCCGCGCCTGCAGCCGCAGGGGCAGCAGCAGCACCAGCTTTTTCCATGTCCGGCAGCGCCGGCGGCATTAAGCTGATACTCAAGGATGCCAAGATCAGCATAGACAAGGTAGTACTCGCTAAGTAGAGTCCTGCCTATCCCCTTTTTTGGGAGAGGCGGATTTTGCGAGGCGAATGCTATCGATCCAGTTTAAAGTGAGGGAGATTATTATGCAGCTTAAGCTTAAGAAAAAAGAAGCAGCACCAGCCGCCGCACCTGCGGCAGCAGCAGGCGCATCAGCTCCGGCTTTCGCTATGCCAGCAGCATCATCGGGTGGAATGACCATTGAGCTTAGAGGCGCGTCCATCCATGTAGCGGAAGTTATCATAAGACCGAAAAAGTAAGGAAGGCTAGACATTGGGGAAAGTTATAGCGGTAACCGGTAAGGGCGGCACCGGCAAGACAGCCGTGACCGCGATGCTCATTAGACATCTCGTAAAGAATTCCGGGAAAAAGTACCGGATGCTTGTTATTGATGCTGATGCCGATGCCAATCTCGCTGATGCTCTCGGAGTAAAGGCGGGAAAGACCATAGGCGACATGAGAGAATTCATGCAGCAGTCCCGGTTCACAGCGTCGCCGGATACGGATAAGCAGGTGCTTTTCGAGTCCAAGATCTTCGAGATTCTCTTGGAGGAGGAGGGCTATGATCTTCTTGTCATGGGCAAGCCGGAAGGATCCGGGTGTTACTGTTTTGTCAACAATCTTCTGCGCGCCGTTATGGATAAGACCACGGCCAACTACGATCTGATCATCATTGACACGCCGGCGGGCTTGGAGCATTTCAGCAGGAAGACCATTCCCGACCTTGACGATCTTATCGTGGTGACGGATGAGTCCAGAAGAGGGCTTACCACAGGCGAGCGCATACGTGACACTGCCCGCGAGATCGAGCTCCAGTATAAAGATCTCTATGTGATCGTGAACAAGGTCACCGCGGGAAGCAAGGATAAGGTTCTGGAGAATGCTAAAGGCATCGGCCTGTCGGTTATCGGCACTATCCCCTATGATGAAAGCTTAGCCAAATTCGATTTAGTGGGAGATCCATTGATGGGCCTTCCCGATGATGCGCCTGCAGTGCAAGAGATGGCGCAAGTCGTCGGGAAACTGGGCCTGTGAGGGTGATTCGAATGGCAGAGAAGATCACTTTATCTGACCTGAATAAGACATTAACAGAAATGAATGTTCAATCCCTCGAGGGACTGAAGATCGAGGGTGACGTAGAGATAGAAATAGATGCAGGTGCTGGCGGCGTAGGCCCCCTGTTCGCATACTATTTCGGGCAAGAGGCGGCCAAGATCGCCATGCAGCTAATGAACTTTGCCAAGGCGGTAGGCTATCCCGTAGAGAACCTGCTCCAGCCGGTTGCAATAGCTTCGGCCATAGCTCCAGCTCCAAAGGACCTGGCTGCAGCGGCTGCCGCTGTTCCAGCCTTCAAGATGGCATCAGCTCTTGCCAGCGCTAAGTTTACCGTCGGTGTAGACAAGACCTGGAGGAACACCATTCAGGAGGTCACACTGGGCGCTACTAAGGCCGATGGCGGAAGCCGCGGTCATGTGGTCAAGCTGGGCGGCGAGAAGGCTATGCCTTTCTTCCCGGATGCATCCATGCCCCATGCCCCTAAGATCACCATGGACGTCTTCGACATGCCCATCGGCATGGCCAAGGCCGTCAAGATGCACTATGAGGACGTCATCAACTCTCCAGGCGAGTGGGCCAAGAAGGCCGTCAAGAAGTTCGGCGCCGACATGGTAACCGTTCACCTGATCAGCACTGATCCGCTCCTCAAGGACACCTCCGCTCAGGATGCAGTCAAGACCGTTGAGGAGGTATTGCAGGCTGTGGATGTGCCAATCTGTATCGGCGGATCCGGCAACCCCAATAAGGACCCAATTGTGCTCTCCAAGGCCGCAGAGGTGGCTGCTGGCGAGCGCGTTCTCATCGCTTCTGCCAACCTGAATATGGATTGGGAGAAGATCGGCAAGGCCTGTGTGGACAACGGACATGTGTGCCTCGCCTGGACACAGCTCGAGATCAACTCTCAGAAGGAGCTGAACAGGAAGCTCATGAAGGTCGCAGGCGTTCCCCGCGAGTCCATCGTCATGGACCCAACGACAGCCGCGCTCGCTTACGGCCTGGACTTCGCCTACTCCAACATGGAGAGAATTCGCCTCGGCGCTCTGAAGGGCGACGAAGAGTTGACTTTCCCCATGTCCTCCGGCACCACCAACGCCTGGGGTGTCAGAGAGTCCTGGATGGTTCGCTCACCCAACAAGGACGACTCCGACTGGGGAGACCGCATGCTTCGCGGTCCAATCTGGGAGATATTGACCGGATACTCTCTGGCTATGGCCGGTGTGGACATCTTCATGATGATGCACCCGACGGCTGTTGCCTATGTGCATGAGATCACTCAGTCCCTGATGGGAAGAATTGAGGCCAAGACGCCCGATACTGCCGCCTGGCTCAAGATGGGGGTGTGAGAGACAATGAAGGAAACTAGCCCGCTTAACCTTTACAAGCAGCTTCCACAGACCAACTGCAAGAAGTGCAAAGAGGAGACCTGCATGGCCTTTGCCGCCGGCCTGATCGCCAGGACCCGAAAGGTAGAGGAGTGCACACCACTGGTAGATGAGAAGAAGTACGCCAAGAAGCTTGAGACCCTCAAGAGCATCGTCGCTCCTGAGCTCAGAATGGTATACATCGGCGTCGGAGAAAAGCAGGTCAAGGTTGGCGGCGAGGACGTCATGTTCCGCCACCAGATGACATTCTTCAACAAGCCACCATTTGCCTACGATGTAGCCGACAACATGGATGAGGCCAAGCTGATAGAGCGTGTCAAGAAGATCTCTACCTGGCGCAAGTTCTACATCGGCAAGTGGCAGGGTGTGGAGATGATTGCGGTACGTTCCGTGAGTGATGACCCGGCCAAGTTCGCTGCCTGTGTCAAGACGGTCATGGCTAATTCGGACTTCCCGCTCATTCTCTGCTCCTTCAATCCCGCCGTTCTCAAGGCAGGACTTGAGGTCGCAGCCAAGGTTCGG
>Ga0172381_10001522_pt1 | contig 27058 bp, 39 predicted proteins | sample Leawel6488metaG_FD_119754 | JGI IMG/M metagenome (GOLD analysis project Ga0172381, IMG submission 119754) | Leachate microbial communities from a municipal landfill in Southern Ontario, Canada - Leachate well 64-88 metaG | ecosystem: Engineered > Solid waste > Landfill > Unclassified | place... | reverse complement strand
GGTGTAGAGGCTTGCTATCTCGGCAGAGTTTAAATCATCGGCAAAAATTGCTATGTTGTCCAGCTTGTCTGCCCATATATTTTCGTATAAATTTGCGTCTGTGAATTGTGCTCCAATTACTAAATTAACGTCTGTGTTCTGCATAGAGGTATAAGTAGAGTCATTGTACGCGGTCGAATCTATTACCGCACCGTCAGCATATAAACTTATTCCGTCTGCCGCAGAAGCACCGCCAGTGGAATCATACGTTGATGCTGCAAATCTCCATCCTAATTGTAAAGGTTCATCAGAAGTTCGTTTTGAAATTGAAGCGAAAATACCTTCTACGCCTTCACCTTCATTGTAAATACTTTTTACTTGTACCGGTGATAACTCAATACAATAGACCGAAACATTGTCAATTCTGCCTGCAAAGAAATTGGAAATTGAGCCGTCCAAATAACTCCCGCCAATAACGCAATTTGTGTCAGTATTACCCATTCCGCTATATGGATAGGAAACGTAATCCTGTTCACTTCGTTCTCCGTTGATATAGAATTTTATTCCCTGCGCAACCTCATTCCCGTCATAACTTACCGAAATATGCGTCCAAGAATTTAATGGTATTGATTCCGTCGAATAAGAACCGATACTGCCGCCGCCATCATTATAAAGATATACCCTGAGCTTATTATCACTTCCTGATATTCTAATCATATACTCTGAGTCGCCGCCCAAATTATATTTGGAAAAAACCGGCCCGGTATTACTACTATCAAGATATATCCACGCGCTCACACTAAACGGCTGGTCTTGGCCTGCGGTATTAAAAGTCAGTTCATCGTCGTCTGCTATTTCTATCGCATATTGGCCGTCCAAATCAAAAGCGGCGTTTATCTTGCCGGTAGTTGTCAAAGTGTCTGTGTTTGCTGTTGCCACTCCGTCGTGGTTCGTAGTCACGTCGGCAACGGCTGTGCTTGCAGCATCGTCGTTAAGATAATACTGTGATACCAGATAATTATTTAATCCACCGCCCGTATCTACTAACTCAAGATTTAATTTCCGCTCCCAGTCGAGATAGAGTCTGTATTCTGCGTCGCCATTATCCTCATATTTTGATAGAATGGTCTGTTGCTTACCTGTATCCGTAACATAAACCCATCCGGCAAAAGTAAAGGGATTATCACCCGAATCGTCAAAACTCAGTTCGTCACTGTCGTTTACGTCTATCGCATCATTTCCGCCCAAATCAAAACAGCTATTTACATTACCATATTGGTAATAAAGTTCCTGCGTATCTTCCGAAGCTGTGCCGTTGTGATTATCGGTCTCGTCAATTACAGTTGTTATGCTTTCATTGTCGTTTAGTTTCCAGTGCGCAACCACACTATCGTCAACATCTGAAATATCCTCTGTCCCCTGCCCGGTCAAAATCTGCCCGCCGTTGCGGTAGAACCTGAAGTATTCTTCTCCCGCTTCTATGATATATGTATCACCTGTCGAATACTTGAATGGTATGAGTCTGACAGGATAGTTGCTGTCTTTTACCTCTGCAATATACTCTGTGCCGGGTCGTTTTATAGTGCCGCCCTGACTGGTTACTATGAAATTCTCAAAGGTGCGGCAACCTTTATAGTAGGCTTTCGTGTCTGTCCGGCCTTCAAGGAGAGGACTTAACTCTCCTGCACTAAAGGAGTTAAGAACAGTAGTGTCCGCAAATACTAAATTAGTACATATTAGTATGAAAATAGTACATATAAAACTGCGCATTAGCTGTCTCTCTGAACTATGTATCTTTTGTTCACACCTTCATCACCTGCTGCATCTACTATGTCTGTATTACCTCTGTCTATGTCTTCATACGAACTGTTCACGTCAACATCTTCGAGACCGTTGGAAGATATTGCCTTTTCGAGAGCCTCAAGCCACATACGTTCAAGCTGGTTCTGCTTGGACTGCTTCTGCTTCATAGGCTCGCAGAGATACATAGCAATATTTAAAATAACCAGACGAGCAAACCAGGCAGGCCAGGTTGCTACATTGGTGCGGAGGCAGATAAACTTTATAAATGCTTCAGACTCATCGGTGGCGAAGATGTCTATCTCATTATCTCCGTCGTCTACGTAAAGCTCTCTGCGATACTCGTAACTCACCTGCCTGTTGGCCTTGTCAAACATACCGATTACGCGGCGGAAGTTGGCAGGCAGTTTGTACTGATGGTCGTAACCAAAATCAGGAGTTTTTTCCTCCGCTGCGGGATAACCAGCGCCGCAGTCCCGGCTGTTAGTGCCGTCTGAGATTACTTCCCCGTCTGTAAAATCCCCGCTCGGCTTTGTGATGAGATAAACAGTATTTGAAACCTTGCTGACAACAGTACAAGTCGTGCTGCTTGTCGCTCCGGTAAGAGTAACCCCGGCAGACCACGCAACAGGAGTAGGCACAGAGTCTATAGTCAGCTCATATATAAGTGAAAGCTCTTTGCGGGCCGTTGCAAATTTCCAGTCGTGCGGCAGGTCGAAGCACTCGTTGCGCGCCTGCTCATATATGGCGTCGTAGACACGAATTGCTTTGCGGTTTTCTGCTGTGTCTGTAGCGCGTTTTATTCCTACGAGAGCCAGTGCGACATTCAGAATTGTAAGGTCTGAGATAGCCATAATGTCACCTGCTTTAAGTCATTGTAATATATTATATTATAATCACAAAGGGAGGCCGGTCAAGACCTCCCTGTAATAAATTCTGACTTATTATTGAGCTGTCACAGTCGCACCGGGTACGAGAGGTTTGTACCTTACATAAAAAGTAATCGTGCCTGTCGCCGAGGTATCGACAACTGCCGCAAGCTCAAGTGAACCTGTCGGTAAAACAATCCCGCTGTATGTAGGGAGACCGAGTGCAACGCCGTTAGTCGTTGCTACAAGGTTATTAGCCATAACGCCGTCCCAGGTATAAAGCGTGCCGATGGCATCCGCGTTAATCTCTAAAGCCGTTCCAGTTGTAGCAAAAACGGTATCGGTAGCTGGGTTGGTCGGGTCGAAGTTGTAGTTAATCAGGCAACTTTTGCCTTCGATTTCCGCGGTAACATAGCCGACAATCTCGATAATCTTGACCGGCCCGCCTGATACGGTAAACAGGTTGTTATTACCGTTGGCAATCGTAGCAAGGGCTTTCGAGACACAGTATTCGCCCGATTGCTGCATAGCATCCGTATCGGCGAGAATAGCGTCAATGTCGATTTGGTCGGCTACATTAAGAGCATCTACCTGGTCTCTTATCGCTTCCAGAGAGTCTGTCGTATTGTCATAGGTGAATGAACCGTCTTTATGCAGAGTGTCTGCCAAAGTATTAGCAGTAGGCGCACCTGTAACTCCTGTTGTACTTACATTCGCTGTGCCAGCAAGTACGACAAGTTCACCTGCTGTGTCGGCTGCGGCGGTGTCGGCAAGTATTGCCGCTACGTTTGTTGCCAGGACTGAAAGAGCCATCGTAGACGGTACGAATGTGGCTGTATCGCCGTCGCCGGACAGAATCCACGAAAGAACTGTTTTATCGACGACCTCAGTTAAATCAATCGCACCAGAATCATCCGCAACCGCTGTTTTCATCAGGTGGTCAAGATTGTTTGTTGATATATCTATATCCATCTGGTAGGAGTTCAACAGTTCATCCAGAGTGCCTGGGTCACACTCATAGGCTGAAGTAGAGTTTATTACGTTTCTGGTTATTACCCCAGTAGAAGATGTGCCGTCGATGTCGATAGCCATAACACTTGCTTGTAGTTGTGTGATGATGTTATCCGCAATCACAAGGTCGAGGCAGGCGTCTCCGCCCGCAGGTATCGCTATAGCTCCTTCGTCGTAGTCACCGTGGAAGACGTTGCCAATAATTCTGCCACCGACCATATCAAACAAAACTTCGATTGAGTGGTCGTTAGTAGTGCCTGGCTGGTAGAACCGACAGTTTGCAACAGTAAACCTGTCACTGTCACCGTCGGCGGCCCCGATAGTAATTGCACCAAGCCCGGCAGTCGAATCTCTGAAGACACATCTTACGATTGACACATTATCATTGGTGATGGTTATCATCGTCGCCAGGTCAGCCTTGCCTGACTGGAATATGCAGTTGTAAACGCAAACATCGTCGGCGTCTATGTCCATATCTGCAGTCGCAGCAGTTCCAAAGGTAAACGTCGGCCTCTGGTCTCCTTCGCCGCATCCGATAATTGTAATGCCTGCAACATCTGCGTCTATTCCACTTGAGGCTGTTATGGTCTCAGCGTGTCCCTGAGCAACAAGGATGATGTCACCGTTGTCAGCCGTACAGAGATTGATGGCTTCGTCAAGAGTATCTTTGGCAGTCTCCCAGGATATGCCGCTGCCTTCAACGGCCACACCGCTGTCAACGTAGTAGATATTCCCTGTGCCGAGACCTGTGTCCAAACCAATCAGAGAATCTATGTCTTTCAGGTAGTTGACAAGGGGGTTGTCAGCTCCGGCAGAACGCCATTTTGCGTTATAACCGCGCCTGATGTCGTCACTCCAGTTGCTTGGGCCTGCAAACACTGAGGCAACTGTGAGAGAGATTACAAGCAGCAGTAAGATGAGTTTTCTATTCATTTCAAGTTCTCCTGATTAAATTTTAATATTCTGGGCAGCCAAATTAAGGACTGCCCAGTTGAAGTAATTCTGTTAACTCTTACAGATTAAGAAGCTGCTTCAGTCATATCGTGCATTAACTCTGCCGGTTCTGGGTCTGAAGACAGGTAGGCCAAGACAGTTCCAGCCGTAAGACTTGTAAACGGGCTGAAGTATAGGCCGAGATACCTGTAATACTTACCGATAGGAAGCTGCTGGTTAATCAGCAATGCTCCTAAAGCCATCTGAGCCAGAGTGAATCTCCACAGACCTACAACAGTAGCGCCTGTCATTGTCGTGCTTGTCGAACTGACCAGACGAATTTCCATTGAAACCGTTGTCACAGCAGCGGCGCCCATTCTGACTATCAGATAAGGGCCGTTCTTTCCTGTAATTCTGATACCTGTCTCGCCTGTAGCCAACGCTGTAATGCCCCATAAGTCAATTACATTCGTACTGGCTGCGGCAGCGGTAACTGTCTGGTAGAAGTCAGCCACCGTTCCGGCAGAGTAGGTGTAAGTGAAACAATTCTTAATATCAATCATTTGTAAATCTCCTGAAAAAGAGATACTGTTTAGTTTTTAAAAACTCTTCACCCAACCAATCCCCGCAAGGGGATTCCGTTAGGTTGTCACATCAGCCTGCGTATTGGCTATCTGGTCAACACGCTTAATTTGTATGCCCTGATAACGAAGAACAGGGCGTGCAAACGGGCCTTCTCCTTCACTTTCCTGTGTAAACCAGGCGTTGCCCTTATCGTTAGCCCGGCGCTGCATCTGTTTGAAAATTGCCTTGTTAGCGTAGATGACTGCGCCAGCTCCGCCGTACTCAAGTTCTGCGACAGCATCACTGAGAACATTCTCATCGAATGAGAAGTAGTTTGTTCCGTCATCAGCGTGCCCTACTGCTATGTTGGCAATGCGCTTGATACATCGCGGGTCGTGAATCATTAGGCCAAAAGACAGGTCAAACCAGGTCTGCCAGGCAGGATACTTCTTTGTTTCGCTTGTGCCTGACTGGTTAATGATGCTTTTGCCGAAGTCTTCCATCCCGATAGGCAAATTCTTGTTGCCGCTCTGCGGGTCATTTACGGGGTAGATGCAGTCAACTTTCCTGTCTCCCCACTGAACGATATAGATTGACGTGAAGATGGAAGCGTCAGCACAATTCCCGCCTGCGTTGTCAAACACGCGAGTTTCTGAGCCAGCCGTCTGCAAAGTATTATAGTCAGAGCGGCTGTTTATACCGTTAATGCGTCGCGGGTCATCAGTAACAGAGCCGTCGAACAGACGAGACACGAATGTCTTGGTCATACCTTTGAGGAAGAACATATCCTCATTAAGACGGGCCTGCTCCTCGGTAGCTCCGCGAGCAGTGTGATGTTTGAGCTTCTTGGCGTCAACTTCAGAAATTCCATTGAGCATACAGGTAGGCTCAAGCACTTTCTCAGTGCGCCCTGCTTCCTTCGTTACGCCCTCATCGTATCCTCGTTCCTGACCAGTCGGCTCGGCGACAGTACGAGTGCCTTCATAATACGTTCCGTTATTGCACTCAATCCAGGTGATGTCTTCGAGAATCCTGTTCTCTTGAGTCAGCATATCAATCATCTGTGCCATAGAGCCGTCAGGCTCCTGACGACGAATCAGTTCGGCAACAGTGAGGTCAGTGCCTACACTTAGAGTAGCCATAGTAATATCTCCAAAAATAAGTTTACTTTTTAGAAAACGACATTGTTTCTTACTTCGGAGATAGTCGGACTAATCCGGTCTCCTGAGCTTTAACGAGCGTTACCTCGGCGACTGCTTTCGTCGCAAAGCATCAGGCCGCAATAAAGCGGTAATCTGAACGAATCAGACCAAATGCTAATCAGCTATCAAAGCCGGGCATCGTGTCAGACATTTATTCTATGTTTAATATTAACTTTTACTTTTATAAAGCTCTGAGCTTGTGGGATGATTATATACTCTCTGGTCAGACGCAGGCTGCTCAGGTGTACCCTGGTCTGCAATAGTCGGGCTTTTCATTCTCGTTCCTATAGCCGCCCACACCCGTCGCTGAGTAGGTGACAGGCCCGACTTGCGCCAGAGAGCGTGGTTGTTTATGTTGCCTGCTTCACTGAGTTTGGCGTCTGCTATGAGCTTCTTCAGCTCAGGTGTGCCAAACTCATTGAGTGCAGCAAGAGCTGCCCTGTTGTTCAGAGAGCCTTTGTCACCAGGCCAGTCCTTGTCGAGAGAGGCAACATCTTCTTTGAAGACATTTTCCTGCTGCTCCATATATGCCTGAAAATTAGCTGTCTGCAACTCATTGAATTTCTTGCTGAGTGCAGTAGCCATCGAAGCAGGCAAGTCTATCTCGGCGAAGACCTGCCTGAAAGCAGTCTCGAAGTTCTCGTCGTAGACCATACCATCCGGCAGTTTCTCAGGCCGGTCAAATACATAGTCTTCAGGCTTCTCAGGAGTGCCAAGCTCTTTTAACAAAGATTTGTGATACTCAGCTTTCTCAGCCTCAGTAGCTTTCTCACCCGGCTTTTTGATTACGCCTTCGAGTTTCTGGCCGACCAGCTTTTTCGTGTCGATGTAAGCCTTGGTTAAACCAACGCTGTCAGTTATGCCCTCAAGAGCCTTACTATCCTTGTAGTCAGGCCCAAGAGTCTCGATAACAGACGGTGCGAATGTCTCTTTGAAAGAACCATCTTCTCCAATATGCTCTGTTATGTTAAAACCCATAGACTTTCCTTTCTTGTTAGATAACTACTATGCAACATTCAACTTTGTTTGTCAAAAAATAATTTACTCCTTCTCAAGCTCTGCGGAAGATGCTTCAGCCTCTATAACTTTTAAGTCGTCGTTTACTCCACACAAATGTCTCAGTTCCTCATACAACTCAATCCGAGCCATAACAGCCAGAGAATCAATAGGGCCGGGATTGTAAACTCTGCGGCGAAGGTATGCCATAACACGGCGCCCGGCAGGTGAGCCATAGAGAACGCTAAAGTGGTCTTGCTGACGCTGCTGCTGCAACTCAGGGTTACTGTCAAGCTCTTCGGGTTGGACATCAAGCCAGCTCATTGCTACTTTTTCGCATCCTTCTTAGTATGAATTACTGCTGTCATATCAGGTAAGTCCTGTAAAACTATAGCCTCATCCCAGGCAGGTTCGTCACGGTTCAGGCGATTCATAAGGAATTTGGCCCGCTCAATCTTCTGGGCAGGAAGACCGACGCGGAATCCACCTTCTCTGCGCACATAGCGTCGAAGCTCACGCTCAGCTTCAGCTTCCTGAGCGTCATTTAGCTCTACCACCTTTTTTGCTTCCTCAAGCTCTTTTTCTTTGGCGAGTTTGGCTTCGGCGTCAGCCAGAGTTTTCTTTTCATCCTCGCTTAGTTCGTCAACTTCAACACTCTCCTGTGCGAGAGTGTTTTCGACTTTCTCTTTTACATCTTCAATCTTGTGTCCTGCTTTTTGCTTTGCCATAAATTTCCTTTCTACTACTCTAAATAATTTACTCATATTAGTTGAGGCATAAGCTTGCTGAGTCCTTCAGCAGGTGAGCCGGGTTCGACTCTTTTACCGAGAGCGCCGACAGCTTTAGCACCTTTTTCTGCAAGTTCGGCCTGTTGGAGCGCTTCTCTTTGCTGCTGAACCTGCTGACGTATTTCCTCGACTTCCTTATCACTTCGTATATTCTTCTGCGGCCAGCCCTGATTCACAGCAACTTCTTCAGCAGCCTCCAAGAAGTTGAACTTCCACAGGACTGCCTCGTCGAGAAGGGCGAGCTGCTGAATTATTGCTATAGCATCGACAGTGCCTTTCGATTTGAGCAGAGTTCTCTGAAGCTGAGCAAGCGGGCCTAAGTAGCGTATGTCTATGCGGCCTCCAGCCTGCACAAGCTCTTCGGGAGGCTCAGGCATACGGCCCTGCTCGGTCTCATAGAGTATGATAGCTTGTATGTTATTCTCTATCGAGTCCTCCTCGAAGGTGTCAACAATAGAGGTCATAAGAGCAGCCTTCTCACCCATAGCCTGAGAGACCTCGTAGGCCGTCCTGCTTTTGATGTCACCGGCAGAAAGCATCTCGAAGAACTTTATAAACATCCTGTCATCTATCTGCGCGTGTTTTCTTTCAAGCTGGGCATCGGAGACAGGCCAGTTAAGTCTGTCCATAATCGGTTTGAAGCCTTCGCGGTTTATGTCGTCAGCGTATATGCGAGCGCCGGGGTTAGTACCTGAGCGAAGAAGAGCAGATTTGAGCGTCTTTGACCATACACCTGCCGGTTCAATCATCTGGTGGACGGCAGCAAGTTCTTTCTCTGATAATTTGTTGCATACGAGACCGCTGGTGAGACAGTCCGCAGAGAGCGATGTTCCGTAGTCAGCACCACTTTCACGCATCTGTCGCCAGCAGGTCGGAAAGATGTCTTTGCCAGATTTAAGAAACAGGCTGCTCTGTTTATTCTGATTAGAACCTAAGTAGACAAGAAATACTATGTAAGCTTTGTCTTCAGGCAGCGCGCTGTCGGTGTCCCTGTCATTATTGGGAAAGACGGCATATATGAAGTCTTCCTCATCAAGCATCTGCTTTAGTTCTTCTGCGCCGCCTTTGTCTTTCTTGAACCAGTTATTCGGCAACCTGTCTCTTCCGCATATCTCAAGAGCAGACAGACGAGTTAGTCTTAGAGAGCGGAAGTAAATCAGCGGGTAGCCGAAAGAGTCGCAGACCAGGTAGCTGTCCCTGGGATGCACAACATCGAAAACTACACGGTCGCGCAACTCATCTTTGTTAGGTATGATGCAGGATGTGCCGACCGAGTAGGCGTCAAGAGCGTGCGGAACTACTGCTGAGTAGAGATTAGAGCGAGCTGCTGCGTAGAGTACCTGCTCAGTTGCTTCCTGGCAGTATTGCTTTATGTGGTCGAATTGCATAAGTTTGACATCAGGAGCTACGAAGGCAATCCAGGGACTCGACCGGCTCACCATATAGCCGATTAACCCCGCGACAGACTTATTCATAGCGTTGGCAGGATGCTGGTCATAGACAGTGGCGCCGAACTGCTGGCCTTTCTCCTGTTCGGAGTTAGATAGAATATCATAGCGGCGCGGGCGAAATATCTTGGTCACTATCTCCCACAGAGGTTCATAGATTCGCCGTCTTGTCTTGGCTCTCTCGAAGTGTTCCAGGACAAACTTGGCTACCCATTTGTCATCTCTGTTTTTCCACTCAAACATTTAGTTCTCCCGATTTCCCATACTAAGAACTTTAGGAATCACAATGAGTCCCTGTCCTCTTGCATAAGAGTCCTGTAATTTGTGGAGCGCTATTGCAAAGTGCAGACAGTCTCTTTTGACTTCTTTGTGTTCGGCAACAGCTTGTTGAGGCGATGTGCTGCGTTGTTCAAGATAAACACGGCGACCGCGAAAGCGAAGACCTGGAACTTCTTCTGCCTTTTGTAATGCTGCCATAATCATATTCTCCTTCCTGGTATGCCAAGTACGTCAGTCAGCTCAGCCCTGCGGACATCCGGCTCTTCACGGAGCAGGCCGGGTTCGGTAATCCGCGTCATAGACCGGCTTCGCGCCCGCCTCAACTTCTCAAACAGGTCTTCGCGGGCCTTTTCCGGCTCAGGCACAAGCTGTGTCGGTGCAGGACTGGGTACAGGCATATCCGGGCTTCCGCCGTGGCTCATATTTGGTTTCCTTTACGAAACAGTTAAGTAGTCAACTTCGGGTTTCTTCACAACTTCTTTATAATAATTAAAAGCGCCTCTGCCAGCGTCTATAGGCCTGTTGCAGAGAACACAGTTTACGACCTTCTGGAAATCTACAGAGTTGGGCGGAGGAGCAACAGTAGCTCCGCAGTTGCAATAAGCACACCAGACTATCCAGAGGCATTTCATATTTTATCTCAACTGCCGGTACTCAGCAAATCACTGACTCCGGCAGAATCTTCATCATCGTCGAAAGCGTCAACATCACCGGAATAAAAGTTGTAAGCATCATCCTGCTTCGGAGGAGCATACATTGCAATAACTGCCATATAGCCGAAGGAGTCTGCGCCGTTTGTCCAGCCATCATCCGCAGGAGTGCCAAGAAAGTGAGGGTCTTCATCGGTAGAAGTCTGCTCGTTGCGCTTTCTCCTGTAGTTGTTAAGAGCTTCAACACCTTTTTCACACTGACTGGCAAACTTACACCTGTTGAGTACAGACCGTACACAGGATATTCTTTCTTCGACCCTGTGTCTCTCGACAAGACGCACAGGTTCTCTTCTGAGTCTCTGCATTATATCGAGTCGGGATGTTATATACTCACCCTGAAGTCTCTGCACTGCATCAGGCGGGAGATAATGAGCTGCATACTCATAAGGCTTTCTGCTTAGTTCTTTCGAGTAATACTGCATACCTTTGCCGTACTCCTCAAGGTAGTCTATAAGGCGTATCTCATCACCGACAAACTGAACAAACCAGATAGCAGTAGTATCAGATGCTCGTATTCCTAAATCCCAGAAGGTATAGACAGGAATAGTGCTGTTATATAAGGAGTCAAGTTCCACTCTGCCCGCTTTAAGCAGGTCACTCATCATAGCAGCATAGTATGAGCCTTCTTTGTCATAGTCTTCGTGAGAGTTACATACCATTCTTGCGTACCGCTTAGGCGATGTATATTTCATCTGCTCCCACCGGCGAAGTGTGCTGCGCGGTATGTTTCGGACATTATCTTTTGACTGCGCCTCGAACATTACTCTTCCGGGAAGAGGGAATTTCTTCCAGTTCTTCCAAACCCAGTTGTGACCACAGGCGTTTCCGGTGAGCATTATCTGCCTGACAGGAAGATGTAAAGTATTTATTATGACGTCTTCAATATCGTCACGTAATTTCTGGCTGAGTTTGTTAAAATCAGGTGTTATCTTGCTGATAACACCATTTTTTATAAGAGCTTTCTGTATCTGTTCGTTTGGAGTAAGTATTCTTCTGATACGACCGTCAAGCTCTGTAAAGACCGAATCATTGTCCATCTCATCAACCTGTTCCATAACAGCCCACCCAAGATTCATACCTTGCAGAGCAAGCCGGAAGTCATCGAGATTTTCTGCGTGGCTGAAACATATCCTTGAGCCGTTACTGTTAGGAATTTCAATTTCGGGGTCGTGTTTAGAGACTTTCAAGCCAGTCCACGATGTAAAGTCAGTCATCGTAGAACGGGTAAGAGCCTTATACTCGCGGCGAATTATTAGTCCGTAGTTGCCCGGGTACATAAAAGACAGCATAAGACCCTTGGCAAAGCCGCAGAGAGTCTTTCCTGTTCCCCACGCGCCGATAAATGCGGGGTAGTCACAGACAGACTCCATAAAAGGGCGCTGAAATATCTCAGGAACGAGCCGCTTTGCTGTGTCAGTCACAGGCTCTACTATAGTGCTGTTAATCTTGTTCGCCATCTTCATCCTGTTCTGTGTCGGAATCTTCCTGTCGTGACATATCAATTATCAACTTTATAGGAGATTCACTGTTGCCTTTTACTTCCATAGATTTAAGTTGCGGCATCAAATGCTTGAGTATCTGCACGGCTGCCTTGCTGTCACTGTAGAACAGCTTGGCGATGCGCTGGGCAGGTGTGAGGCCGTCAGGGAAATCTGCACAAGCCTGACTGATAGCTTCCCTGTTAAGAGCTTTTGTCACATCTCCGCGAAAGTCTTCCACGAATTTCTCGAAGCTCTCGAAGACATAGGGCGACTGGTCTTTTGCTCTGGCGAGAGACTTAGGCGGGCGGCCTCTGTATTTGCGCTTCTCTTTCTTTTTAGCCATTAGCCTGACACCTTCCTGTAATAGAGAGTGACATCTGTAGCCTCCGTGCCTGTAGTGCCGTCTGCATCGAGAACTTCGGCATATATGAATGCCTGACCATACAGAAGCACGGCCACGCGAGCTATGCCATCGCTTCCCTGGGCGGAACTCGAAAGGACTTTATTCGCATAGCTCTCTTTGATAGTGACTGTAGCTGTGTCTGCCCATTTCTGCGTAGTTGCGTCACCTTCTGACAAGCTGTTGTCGTCATCATCTGTCAGGCAGGCTACTACGTTGCAGTCACCACAGGTGTAAGCTATCGAGCATATATACTGGCCCGGCCCATTGCTGCGCTCCCACGCATAGAGGTTTACTGTAAATGTTTTGTCGTTTGCATCAGCACAAGCTATAATCTCTACAGCATAAGCATCAGTGGAAAAAGACTTGCTCCCACCGAGCAGGCCTGTTCCGTCAGTCTCAGCGCCGAGTGTAATTGTTCCGTTGGCATCGGCTGGCTTGTTAGCATAGTTATTAGCTGAAGTTCTTACAGAGGTTACAGCAACAGAACCTATTGCAGTGTTAGGGTCTTCTCCGGCTTTTGAACGCAGCAGAGACCACTTGGTCTGCGTGCTGGACTTAGTAGTTCTGTCTGCTCCGAAAGCGAAACTTACAAGCAGGACAGCAAGACACAACACTATAAACAGGTTTCTTTTCTTAAGCATCATATTTCCCTTTATATTTTCTTTTATATCTACCATCTTGAGCGGTCTGTCACACCAGCAGTAACTTCAAGCGTCCCCGTCTTGGTTGTATTGTCGAAGGCAGTGCCGTATCTGACATCATTAACGTCGGGTAAATCCAGCAAGCCTGCCAGTCCGTTGATTGTTTTGCCCGCGCGAATATCATTCGCGTCAAGGGAGTCAGGTCGATACTCGAAAGATGGGTCGTCGCCCAGTGAAATAGCAAGGGGATTGTCTGCATCGCCGTACAGTACGTTCGCCAGGGTCGATGAAAAAACACAATTAGTAAACGTCAACTCGGCGTATTGATTGTCACTGAATTGGACGGTGAACGGGTATTCCTCCGCGTCCCCGCCGTCTGTAATTGTTAAATTCTCGAAAGCGTAAGTTTTGCCTGCCGTATTCGGCCCTAATACCACATCTCCCGCGATATAGGTTTGGCTGGCATATACAGCGTTGCCGGTTATCGTTATACCGACAGGCCGGTCAAATGTTGTGCCTGCATACGTCCCCGGTTCAAGGTTAAGCGTATTTCCGTCGGGTATTTCAGCGTAAGCCTTTGCCAGTGTTTTCCACGGACTAAGATTACTGCCCGTGCCGGTGGTGTCGTTGCCATCAGTAGCATCAATATAATAATAAAAAGCAACCGAGACGTTCGGGTCGTCCTGAACTATTTCTTCCTGTGTCAGATAGTGACTATAAACCCTGACACTGTCGAGAGTGCCAGTTAAGTAGGATTCTGCGGCATTTACGCCATCATAGATTCTGCCTATCTGCAAATTGTAATGCCCACCATTGTGGGTAAAGCTGCCAGACTTGGAAGCAACGGAATTGCCGTCGATGTAAATAACCTGATAAGTATCTGAGCAGGCTGCGGCTATATGATGCCACTCGTTAACATCAATTATTCCGGCAACAGTTGTCAAATTTGTACTGCTCGTCTGTGATTTTACCCGAAAAATAATTGAGTAATCACTCAATATTTCCAGCTTCAAATCCGACCAGTCTGCGGTATCACCTTCCCAGAATAATGTCCCGTAACCGCCCTCATCAACCTTAACCCAGGCCATAAGTGTAAGACCTGAGACATCGTCAAACTCATTGGCTTCGATTGCGTGAGAACCATCAAGATATATACCATTGCTGTCATAGCCGGTAACGTAACAAGGGTCGCCTGCACCAATCAACGTGCCGTGATTGCTATAACTCGAAGTATCAAGCAGGTCGTTATTATCAAATAGATACTCAATTTCGTATTCACTTTCTTCCGGTTCCTGAACAGGCGGGATGTTTGGGTCGGTAAAATCATAGAAGTTATAGCCAGCCTCCCAGATGCTCGTATCTAAAAGGGTGTAATCTCCGCCCCAATCTAATAATGCCTTTAGGTTATCATACGTCCCAACTATCTTATTTGTCGCTGCACTCGGTGAAATCGGAGTATTCCAGGCCATATCAAATACGTTACCCGTGATGGTGTAATCACCCGCACTGCCTGCCAGATAGACCTGCGCGCCCACGTTATCAAGCATTTGAATCGTCGCACTGTCAGCGGTCAGACTTAACTGTGGGAGGAATGTATTGTGCTGAAAATACCCTCCATCATAGACACTGATATAAAACGTGCCGCAGCTATTAAATAAATTACCCGACATTTCTGCCGTAGATACCTGAAAGGTTGATGTTAGTTGATGGTCGGTGCCGTGAATATGACAATCCCGCATTATGAAACTACCGGAAATTTCAGGTGGGTAATACTGTATGACGTCCGGGTGGAAACCGTCAGATTGTGTTACGTCGTAAATCTCGCACGAAATCAATTTAAACTCTGTGAGCTGGCTTGCACCAAGAACGTGGAATATATCACCGTGGGTATTATAAAAATTGCAGTCAATGGCCGTAAATGACCGGCAATTCTCTATCCCTATCATAGTGGTGTCCCCGCCCAGGCCGTTTATATCCAAACTGTATAAAATTACCTCACCACAATTTTCAAATCCTAAATGCGTAGCACCCCCAAGCTCGTTAGGGCCGACAATTACCAGTGCTTCATTGCTCCACTCCGTAGCGAACACTGTTGACGCAGAACATAATAATAGAAATAGCAAAAGTTTAAGTCTTAACATTATCTTTTTCATTTATCCGGCAACGCCTCCTGGTAATTTCTCCTTTGTATTTAGTTTATTTATACGCTTTATTTCCTCTTCGAGTTCATACAATCTGTCTTTGATTAGTCTCAGGTCAGTGCTGAGGCTGTATATCTCAGCAGGTGATACTCCTGCCGGGCCTGTGTCACCGCGAGAGCCGCGAGACCCCTGAGGCCCGGTTCGACCATCCTGTCCATCTCTTCCATCTGCACCGCGAAGACCCTGCTCACCCTTATCACCCTTCTCTCCATTCTCACCTCTATCACCTTTTTCGCCAGCGCCTGTGTCACCTTTTTCACCTTGAGCGCCTGTTTCTCCCTTCTCACCTTTAGAGCCGCGTTCTCCGGCATCTCCTTTTTCACCCTTTTCGCCTTTCTCTCCGGTCTTACCTCTCTCTCCGATGTCGCCCTTTTCGCCCTTTTCACCTTTTAGTCCCTGCACACCGGGGATGCCCTGCAAACCTCTATCACCTTTGTCGCCCTTGTCTCCCTTGAGACCTGTCAGGCCGGTATCACCTTTTGGCCCCCTGTCGCCTTTTATAATAAGGTCAACCGGGCCTCCGCCTTCACCAAGAAGAAACAGTTGCCCGCCGTTGACGACAAGACGACGGCTTACTGCCTCGACAAGTGCGTCATTCTCGGTTACTGCATCATCGCCTGAGCCGAACTCATCCATCATACATCTCTTTCAAATCTAATTTCTGTATGCCTGTTTTCTATTGAAAAGCTGGCTGCTTCCGCTTTTATGGTTACACCGTTCTTGGATGCGCCTGCAAGGACTAAGTGATAATCTGCTTTTGCAGCATAAAAATTATTCAGGGTTGCCGTATCAATGCTGCACAGGTGAACGCCGGTCAGCCCGTCGAAGTCTCTGCTGTCGGTAATCCCTGTAGGAACTTCTATCTCGCCGGTTCCGTTGTCTTTGTAGAGTCGCAGCGTTCCGGCATCATCGAGGTCTGTTGTCGTACCCCAGAGAATATGCAGCGTCTGTCCAAGCTCTATGTCGCCGACATAACCAGCCGGAACAACAAGCCGGTCGGAAACACTTCCAAACATTGACTCATACGTGCTTGCAGGCATTACCATAAACTCTTTTGAGACTGGCAGGAATACATCTTCATCGAGTAAAGCAATTTCCAACCGTCCTAAAGTATCAGTATCGTCAGATGTTAATGCGATTGATAACTCGCCGTCAGCAAGTTCAGTAATTGTTCTGCTTATTACGCTACGCACACCGTTTTTGTAAAGTACAGCAGCTATGTCACCAGTGACCACGCTTTCAACAAACGAAGTACCATCAATCGCGCTCCTAACGCCTGAAAAAACTATTGTTGCTGCTGTGTTCTGTTTGAGATACATTAGAATTTCGCTTTGCTCCTGAATATGCCAAAATCGGGGTGGCTCCTTCGCACCTGTTCGAAATTCAAATTTTCACCTTAAAAACAAAGCTGGCTGTCTAACCCATCTCTGTTACGGACAGAGAGTTGAGGCATTTAACGCAACCCCGCTCCGTACTCAAAGGGAAGTCGCACCAGCCTTTTTAACTTATTAGCCTCGTAGCGGCGTTCCAAGCCAGAAGCTCAATATCCTTTTTAGTTAACGATAAACCATTTTCTTTATTATCAAACTCTACCGACCCACTGATTGCTTTCTTAAAAACTCGGAAAAGTCGTTTTTGTTCTTTAGTGGGTTCTTTATGGTTAATTTTAGGGTATTTCATACTTTACTCCCATTAGAATTTAACCATACTCCTGAAGACGCCAAAATCTGGATGACAATAAACGTAATTAGGGTCATATACTCCATCGGGAGCTATGCCTTTGTCATCTGAGATTGTCCCCGCACATTCATCCTGAATGAAGTAACGAACGTTAGATGCGTTACCGAAGCCTAATACAGTTTCGGTCGCGTCGTTGCGGTCAAAAAACGGCAGAATGAATTTATCTATCGCATCGTTGACATCGTCCCAAAAGCGAAGATTATCTATGCCGCAGGATGTATTTATGACAAGATTCGCATCATTATTGAAACTGCGATTAAGAAACGCTCCACTATATGTCGGATTGCCCGGCAGAGTTTCAATCTCGAAGTATCCGTAGTTCGGGTCGCTGTCATATCTGTAAATGATATTTGTAATATACCAGTCACCATCCGAAATCATTTTCCCGCCTCGAACACTTGCAACCAGCCCGTTCACATCATAAGCATCGAATTGAATCTTGCCCGCGAGGATTCTTATCTGCCAGCCTACGCCGTTCGCATCAAGTTTACTGGCGAAGTCCTGATATGGAATATGCCATTTATTATTGATATAAAACGATATTGCCCACTCCGGCGCGTTAATATCAAAGTAGTTATTATCAGGGATTGTTATTGGCGAATTATCGACGTACAACATATCGTTAGGGTAAGCCGTTGCGGTAATTGAGACCAACTCATCATCTGAACAGTTTGCATCGTCCATAGCGCAAAATAAGAAGTTAGAATCGCCTACTGTATCGGTAGTGAAGATAACTACATTGCCGTTATTTTGAAGCCGCCACGGTAAAAGGTTTGCGTCGAGTACCGGAGTTCCAACAAAAGGGTCTGCTAACAATCCATTCTCAGGCAGACTTTTGATATAATAATCTAAATCGCCGCCGATTGTTCCAATAGCCTCAAATTCGATATAATACGTTTCGTAGGTGTAAGCTGATACATTTTGCGGATATGCGACGGGTACTATCGTACAGGTAATTGTCACTGTTGCCATACCGCTTATTCCGCAAAAACCGGGGTTCGGGTCATTGTCAGAATAGTAATTGAACGTCGTAATACCGTAATAGCACGGGTCGGCGACGTGCATCGCCTTTGTATCAACCATCGTGTATGGAACGCTGTCTATAAGAATCGAATTATTTACGTTTGGGTCGGTGTAATTCGGGTCTGAGTTGTTTGGGTCATAGAGTGTGCCGTATTCTGGCAGGGAGTCGATTATAATAGTATCCGAAGCGTCGAAATCGAAATAGGCCGTCTGGCCTCTTGGTATTGCAAAAGAAACGTCATTAGCCTCCGCACTGCCGCCTTCAAATTCGAGCCATTGAGTGGCAAATTCGGCAAGGTCGAGATAATTTATTGTTCCATCCTCAATTAAATCATACTGGACAGAAATTACGGCAGCAGTTGCGTTTCCGGTGACTCCGGGGACGAATGGCGCATACACGCCCGAATAGTCATTGCCACTTCTTCCCCAAGTTGTTGTGAGAGTCGTCGAAATTGAAGGATTTATAACCCAAATATAAGGTTGCGGGTCTTCGGTCAAACGATACAAGTGCCAAGCACTGTCTTCTCTTGTAAATACCGGCGACCCGTGGTGGCTTCCTGATTCACAATAAGTACCTGTTGCATCAGGATTTAGTCCACCAGTAACAGTCAGGCACAGAGAACAATTCCACTCTGAGGCCAGATAAGCGAAGTCCTCAAAATTGACTACGCAGTCGCCGTTGTAATTGGCAGTCAGGCCAAAGGCTGCACTGCACAGTAACAACAACATCACCACAACTACCTTGATAGTGTTCACTACATTCTCCTTACATCCACATATAATGACGACGTTAAAAGTGTTGATGCTATGATGCAAAACTTGCTGTATCCGTGGGGGTTAAGAACAAATCTCGATATGTGATTGTCCGCTGGTTTTGTCTGGATTACTTCCGCCTTTGTAAGCCAGTTCTTGTTCGTAGCGGCCATCTGGTCGCAGAAGTATATCGAGCCTGAGTAAAGCTGCAATCCCTGCTGGACTGTGAGAGTCGCTATTCTTGTGTAGTGGTCGGCGCCTGCCGAGGCATACAGCTCCGCTATATTCTCATCGTCCTCGTTGCCGTCAGACCTGAACCTGATTTCAACAGCGACCGTGCCGTTCACAACTGTAAACAGAACTCGCTTGGCGGTCGCTATGGCTGAGACAGCCAGCTCAGACCTCTCCTCGTTACCGAGAGCCGAGCCGTCGCTGTACTGCTCCGTGATTGCGCCCTCTGTGACCCACTTATACTGGCTGACAAAGCCCTCTGCCACTCCGAGGCTTCTTGGATTAGTTACTGTCATATAGTCTCCTGCACCACCCTTCTGCAACACCAGGGCTTCTTGGATTCGTGACAACCATAAACATCCCTCAAAAATATATCTCAATTCTGGATAAAGTTAATCTTCTTCTATTTAACAACCAAAAATTTTTTCTGTGTGGGGAAAGACTTTCCGCAGTACCGGTCTTTCTGACAGGCGGGGCAGCGTCCCGACGAAATCAAAAGAATGCTTTTTTGACACACACAGCACCAACACAGCAGCAGCGCAGCTTCAATAGTGCGTACTATATTATGCAGTGCGCCCGCATAGCCAGTAGATAGTCTATATACTATGTCCATTACTTCTTCTTTCTTATTAAACTTAACGCACAGTCGCCGTGCTCGGTGCGGCACACAGCACACATACGCACCAAGTCGCCCTCGATGATGTCGTCGATTATCTCGTTGCCCGGCTGGTCGAGCGGGCGACGCAGCAGCAGCAATTTGCGGACAATCTCACTCTTGAAATACTGTTTATTGAATTGCTTGTCGGGCGCTGAGCTGTCCGGCCCTATAAACGGTGTCACTCGGTCACGCTCCCTCGGCTTGCGTTTCTTCGGCGACCGCTTAATCTTATTATATAGTGCAGTTGTTTTGTCTTGTTTTCTGTGTCCTCTTGTGCTCATATCGTGTCACCTCTAATCAAAACTCAACGCAATAACAACGCAATAACAGAGATGCAAAGGCGTATAACATATTCGCAGTGAGTTGTCAAGAAAAATAAGTCAAAAAAGCATAGTATAAGCAAAACTTAAGACAGCATAAGCAAAACTTAAGACAATTTTCGCCCATAACTCCAGCCCCAACAGTGAGTTGTAAAAAGTTGCAAGAACCAGATGTCCAATTGATAGTTTTAAGTTTCAAACTTAAAAGTAATCTGTATATTATAACCGATAGAGTAGATAATAAATAGTAGATGATAATAGCCACAAATAATCGAAAGGGTAAAAAATGTACGCTAAAAATGTATCAATTAAGAATGTTCAAGATGCCTTAGCAAAAACAAACGAAAAGTATGACAACAATATCATATTTAATAGGCTTGAAAGCACGGGCCGAGGCGTAAAATTCACGTTGACTGTTAGAAACTCAAAAAAAGCGGGGGCAAGACGCGGCATAAGTGGCCGACGTATTGCGGCAGCCTGTTGGCACGTTCACGGCGATTTGTTTGATGCTTTGATTAACATCCAGCCGGAAGTCATTATCAGAACATCGTCAACACATCACATAGACAAGGACGGTGGGAACTGGCAAGACCGAAACATCGGCTCGATGATGCAGCCTATGATGTTTTCGAAAGCTTGCGAATGTAAGTAATTGCAGAACTACTCAAATAACTCTCTCTATTTTAAAAGTAAATGGTATAGTTTGACGATAGAGTATTAGAAGCAATTAACCACAAGTTTAAAGGAGCGAATTATGAACAGTAAACTATTCTAATCCCTGTACCCTTGCACGGTTCGCCGGTTCGACTCCGGCACAAGGGCTTGTGATAAATTTAAGACAACAAATTTTTGGAGAATGAAAAAATGAAACAGACAATCACAAAATCAGATTTTAGGGACGCATTCAAAGAGATGGGCCGAGAGAGTAATTTCAGCTATGACGGATTGGGCGCGCTATTCGATTACTTAGAGGAAATGGACGAAAACGCAGAGCTTGACGTTATCGCTATTTGCTGCGACTTTTCCGAATATGAGAACTTAGAAGAATTTCAAGGCGATTACAGCGGTGACTACGAAACTATTGAGGACGTTGAGAACGCCACGACGGTTATTAAAGTTGACGATAAACGGTTTATTATACAGCAGTTTTGACAGCCTTCGCCTTGCCCCGCTTCGGCGCGGGCAGGGCGTATGCTGTTAATAATAACAAAATTTAGAAAGGGTAAAAGAATGAAACGAGAGCAAATTGGAGTGTGCGGAGTAGATGCGGGGCTTATCTGGATAGGCGACCCGTGCTATATCTTGCACAAAGACCCGAACGCAAAAGAAGATTACGACAAGCCCCCGAAAGATATTGGTGAAAACTGGAGCGGATTTTGTGAACAAATGAACAATGAACAAACGAATAATATCGACAATCGCCAGTTTAACTTTGATATGGGCCACGCAGGGCTTGGCGTATGTCTGGGCGGCTTCGGCGGCGACGGCTGCTTTCCTGTTTATGTTACCCGCAACGATAAAGGCTTAGTGGTAAAGGCTGAAATAGTGTTTGATGAAGATGAGTATTAACAGCCTACCCTCCGCTCTGTACGCAGGGCGGGGATGTATGCTGTTAAACTAATAATTAAGGAGCAAGACAGTGGATAATTCCTTTGAAGATTCACAAGCGGCAGGCAAGTTGCTTATCCGGGAAACCGACGATTTTTTTAAAGTTGAAAAAGACAAATATCTTTCGGTAGAGATTTTACTGAAAGATGAAACCGGAAAAATCATAAAACGCAAAACTTCCAAGGTAGTGGCTTCGACTAATACCCTGCCCGCCGTCGATAGATATTGGCGATTATTTTGTGGATTATCACGGGCGTTTGACTTGCTCTCTTATTTATTATGGATGGAAACCTTTTAAACCAAAAGCTAAACCATAACTTTAATGAGAAGGAACAGACAATGACCGCTCGCAATGACTGGGTAGCACATCTTCGTCAATATCCACTCAAAGAATTACGGCGGAGGCAAAATATCTGCCGGCAACAGATTGAGGTCGCCTTTAAAGCTAACAACGAACGGGCCTTGACCGAATTGAACAATATGTACGACAGTTTAATCGAGACTATTATGATAAACGAATTTTACTCTTAATTAAGGAGAATGACAATGGAACATACAAAAACACCGTGGGCCGTCAGTAATTCTGGCGGAAGGATAATTACGGGGGGAATGAGACACCCGCAAACAATTTGCACCCTCGAAACAGTACCCCTAAAAATATCGCCCGAAATAGAGGCCAACGCCGACTTCATCGTCACTGCCTGTAATGCCCACGACGACCTTGTGGCAGCGGCCGAGCTGGTTATCAACCGCCTGAATGACTCCATAGCCAAAGTTGCATACGGGGCTATCAAAATAGGCGGTATGAGAACAGCCGTATATCGAGAACTGGAACAGGCTCTTGCCAAAGCAAGGGGAGAATAAAACAATGAGTAAAATGAAAACAAAGACAGGAGAGCTAAACCCTATTGAGATACAGCAGCCGCTTGCAAGACTGCTCAAAGCAGCAGTGGGCAAGAAAAAGCCCGGCAGCATCTGCCCATACGATTTGGTGTTTCTCAAAGATAAAGAACTTGTGGCAACAAACGGCTGTGCTCTTGTCGCCGTGCAGTTTCCCTCGGATGACAAATATGATAAATGCTTTTTCCGGCTGGGCGGACGGTGGCTTGTACCAGTACCAAAAAACCAAACTGTACATTTTCCAGACTATTATTTACTTTTGCACAGAGATGGGCAAAAAATCAAACCAGCCAGCAATTCGCCAATATCTCCTGAGCTATTCTTATTTTGGGCCTGTCAAAAAGCTGGTATTTGTGTTGATTTTTATACGTTTGAGCATATTATTAAAGCGGCAAGGGCCTTAGACCCCTCCGAGATGTATCTCGATTATACAGATAAATATCACAATATTCGCTGGCGGCTGGAGTGCTGCCAAAAACTTATGCCATATTTGAACATTGATATTTGCCTTATGCCTTATAGTGTAGGCGATTGATATTAGGAGTGCCGGGAGATGAAAACGCTGATTATTCTGCTCGCCGGTTTTGTGGCCGGGCTGGGCAGCTCAATGATAATAGACTACTTTTTGGGAGTGTAGAAGATGGAAAACAAAATGACTATCTATGACAAGGCAGCCTGGATTGTGCTGCTGATGTGTGTGGTTCTCTCTGTAGCCGGAGCTTTGCAGTCTATGACGTACAACTGTGGCCATAAAGCAGGCTACAGGCTGGGCGTCGAGACAACGAACAGACTCTGGACGGACGCGATGCTGAACAATCTCTTCGATGAGCTGTCCGACCCGAATGTTGTGCCGGGCGTACAAACAATGCCGCAGAGCAGCAGAGAACAGAAGCCGGACGATGTGCATATATAAACAGAAAAGAGAGAGAGATTGATATGATAGACTGTGCCGGATTATTAGCGAAGTTCTCAGACAGTGACGGGGTAGAGTTGCTTGGTGCAAACTATCTTGTTGACGGCGCGGAGATGACTGTTCGATACAGAGATATGCTTTATAATGTCAAAGTCTACCCGCAGCCCACACAGGCCCAGATAGATGAGATGAACCAGTTGTTCAGGCAGCAGAAAAAAATACTCGAAAGGGCGACAGATGCAGCGATGGAATGATTTATCACTTGAGCGGCGCAGAAAGCTGTGCTTTCGCAAGAATGAGTGGCTGTGCAGGCTGTTCGAGAAGTTCGGCCTTGAAACAATGTGTGCGGACTGCCTGGAAGTTATGCAGACTGCTGCTCAGCCTGTAAGATGCAGATATTGCGGAAGTCCGAATACTGTATCAACTTATTATTGCTGAAAACTAAACTTTTAAGGAGCATAAAATGGAAAAGAGTATTCAACTGGGTGACAGTCGCAGTCTTAACAAACCAGCTTACACGAGCTATTGCATATATGCGGCATCTGGTTACGAACAGTCGCCGGAGTGTTATGAAAGAGGAACTAAAAGACCAAAATCATTCAGTCAAAAATGCCACGGAATGAAGCAGTAGTTTTAAAAACTAAATAACTCTGGCGGCGGCTGAAAAGCCCTGAATTGTGCCGGTGCTACAGAACATCGTAATAAGAGTCGAAGCAGAACTGCCGCACAAGCTGAAGGTTCTGGCCGCCAGATTTTTAAAAACTAAATAACCGGAGCGGCGGCGTGGTAACTAATACGAAGCCCAGAGCCTAATCTGGTAGTGCGAGTGCGTTACCAACTAAAGCAGGTAAAAATCCTGCCCGCTCCGGCTTTTATAAAATTTGGAGATAAACGATGGTAGACCCTAACTCTATAATTCTGTTACTCTCTGCGATGATTGCAATCGAGAGCGGCGGGAACGTAAATGCGTATAATGAGGCTGAAGAAGCGGCTGGATGCCTGCAAATACGTCCCTGTTACCTCCAGGATGTCAATCGGATACTCGGTGAGGACAAATACTGCCTTGCCGACCGTTTTGACGAGTACAAGAGCAGGCAGATGGTTTTGACATACTGGGTACACTACGCAACAGAGGAAAGAATCGGGCGTGCGCCAACACTGGCAGACCTGGCGCGTATACACAACGGCGGCCCGAATGGGTATAAGAAAGACAGCACAGAGATATATTGGTTGAAAGTTAAGAGCGAATATGACAAACTAAGTAAAGAGCAGCGCAAATGAAAAAGACAAGAAGACTGAATCTCGACCGGACGTGGGAAGGATGCCTTAAGATGTGGAAGTGGATAGCAGGCAAAAATCCCATAGGAACAATACAGATTACACTGCTAAAAGAAAAATGGTGCAAGAGGAATGGCTGGTGGGATAAGAAAGAATGCTATATGATACCTCGCTTCGGCTGCTTTTTCTGCCAGTATAATACTGACCATAACAAGGCAGCATTCGGTAATGACCACAAACATTGTTGCGTCAAGTGTCCCGCGAACATTCTTGAGAAAGAACCCTTGCGTGCGTATTGGTGCGAGTCACTTGAGATAGACTGGTGCAGCAGACCCAAAGAGTTCTACGCCGAGCTTGTGCAGCTCGATAAGATAAGAAGGACTAAGAAATGAAGAATGAAGCTAAAAGAGACTCAGAAATGATAGAAACCGAAAAAATAAACCTACAATGGAAAGTCAACACAAACGGCTTAATGAATGAGGTTATGACCTGTCAAGGTGCATCAATACTTTATATACCGTTAAAAATCTTCTTGGGCTTGCTCGCAGATGTTGCAAAACGCGCCTCGGAGTTAAATGACAAAGAACTCAATAAGTTGATGTTGCGGCTGGCCCTATATGACATATCAAACCCGAAATCAAAATCGTTTGACCAAGATGCTGTTGAGAAATATTTAAATTCATAGATAGGTGAGACTCGAAAATGAAAAATGAGTATAACTATTTTCAAATCAGCCTAAACCTTGCGACCGACCAGGAGCTTATACGCTGGCTTCTGGAAGACAAGCTGCTCAGCCAGTCCGGGAGCAAGGCAGCACGGAAGAAATTGTACCGGCTGCTTAACAAAGAGAAGGCTGAGAAAGCTGTGAAGACAAAAAAGGAAAAGTGACAACGAGGAAATTTTAATAAATTAAGCGAGGCGAATTATTTTAAAAGGGATTAGATGATGGATATAGATGATATTCGTAAGGCGTTTTACTGCGCGTCGGGCCAGTTGTATTACGATAGCGGCCGAGTTTCGCATTTACCGAAAGAGGAATTTAGCCGTCTCGTAGCCCGCGTTATCGATAATTTTAACGGCAAAGAAATCAATTACGAGCAGGCTTTGAAGGATTTTGAAGAGGAGAACGAATAATGTCTGATAAGTTAAAATCTTGTAAGTGTAAGCATTATTGGAATTATGAGCACGTAGTATATAGCGCAAAAAAAGGGGAGGGATGTGCTGTTCGTCGGTGGTGTGTTAATTGCGGCGTTATTCAGACCGCAACCGCAACGCGGTGGAGAAAAACTTCTGTTGGAGTGTATAAAGAATTTAGCTTCTATCCCAAGGGCTATCCTAAAAAATTCCAACAATTATATGAAAGCAGGGATTAGATGCGGGAAATGATAGCAGGTGCGATTAGATATTTGATGAGGTGAAACAATGGTAAAAGAACTAAAGAAGATGCTCGAAAAATATACAGTTATGTCTAAAAAAAGTGAATATGTTTCAATATCACAGGTATTAAACGACCTATATTATCTAACACAAGAAGCACGATTAAAAAGACTGCCCAAAAGAATGAGGTGAAAAAGACGGTAAAAGCAAAAGAGATTGAACGATTAGATGCCGCTGGCGATGAATACCATTATGGTGGGAGCTTGTATCAACTCCTCATCGACTTGAAAAAAATTAGTGAGGTGAAAAATGAGCAGTGAAAATAACAGCGTAGAGCGTACAGGGGACGGCGGACAGGATGAGCAGACAACTTTTATGGGAATGAGAATCATAAAAAACGATAGCGTCCCGGATGATGAAATATGGCTTATTAAACCGTCAGGCAGGATACACAAGATAACTAACATAGAAAAATCTGAACTTGCCGAGCAGCCGAAGGAAGGACAGGATGGCGAGCTTATAAAAGTATTATGTCATCAAGCCGAATTTGTCCGAATGACAGGACTTACAACCACAGCCAAAATGATAGGGCAGGCTTGTTCCGAACTCGACGCGGCGAAGGCTGAGATAGGACAATTACAAACAAGGATTAACGGCTATCAAGTTTTGCTTAAAAACCGTGACGGTCGTGTTGCCGAACTTAGAACACAGAACTCGGAACAGTCGCAGCAAATCGCCGAGCTTGAAAAGCAGCTTAAGAGCGCAAGGGGACAAGCTGATGGCTATTGTGCAGAATACGTAAAACTTAAATCCAAAATCGCCGAACTGGAAAAGCAGCTTGCCGAAGCAAATAAATCGTTAGTATATTATAAAGGCATATTATAAATCGAGATATTGGTAATCTGTGTAATCAGTGGCCGAGAAAGGAAAGTGAAAAATGAGCAGTGAAAAT
>Ga0172381_10001521_pt1 | contig 27061 bp, 54 predicted proteins | sample Leawel6488metaG_FD_119754 | JGI IMG/M metagenome (GOLD analysis project Ga0172381, IMG submission 119754) | Leachate microbial communities from a municipal landfill in Southern Ontario, Canada - Leachate well 64-88 metaG | ecosystem: Engineered > Solid waste > Landfill > Unclassified | place... | reverse complement strand
GATTCCTTGAAAGAATATATTGGTTCTTATTGGTATACGCCAGAGCATAAACATAAAGAATATGAGTTAGCGGTTTACTTATATGATACTAGAGAGGAAATGATTAAAGATAATAAACAATTAAAAGGATCATTTGGCTTATTTATTCCTGCAAGTCAAAATAGTTCATATATTGGAAGTATAAAACTAGCTAAGGATGCCTTAACTATTGATACAATTGTTCATGAATGTTGCCATGCCGCGATAGAAACTTGTTATCATATGAGCAAACATTTATCTAAAAGATATGAAGAAACTATAGTTGGGATTACTGGGTTATATTCAAAGGCATTAATAGAAAAATTGAAGGATAGAATAATATGGCAAAAGTGAAACAAACTACTTTTTATCCTGGCGGGAATTGTCTATCTGCTTGCTTCGCTTCTATATTTGAAAAAGATATAAGTGATATTCCAGATTTTATTGGTATGAAAGATTTTTGGGGTCAAGTGATAGAATATTTAGAAAGTATCGGTTATGAATATAATGGATTAGTAAGATTCAACAATGAATATAATAGATATATAAAAGATGGATTTTATATTGTTATGGGAAAATCTGAACGTGGTTGCAATCATGTTTGTGTTTATAAAAAAGGTAAATTAATATTTGATCCTCATCCAAGTGATTTGGGGTTAATGTGTGAAGATTGGATTTTAGATATAACTATTAAGGATACAATTTGACGCGCGAGAAAATATCGCTCGACATTGAAAGAAAGATATTAATTTTACTTATAGTTAATACTCGTTTTTGTCGGTAAACGGCATGGCGATTGTTTTACTAATATGCACTCGATTCTAAAACCTGGTCATGTACTAATTGGAAGCGAACGTCCTATATGTAGCTTTATTAACGATAAATTGCAATTTCTAAATAGGGAAGATGCTTATTATGAAGCATTAGAAAATAATCAATGTGCTGAACAAATAAAACCTACAGAAGAAATATTAGATAAAATAAATAAAATGTTTGTAGATGATAACCCTAAATATGAATGGAAACCACAATTAGTTTCTGAGGATTTGTGGTAATATGAAAAAGAATGATTTTTATAATTGTTCTTATGATGAAGCAAAAGAAATATGGGAAAGGGCTTTAGATGGTGCTCAGGATGTGCCTGGAGATATGGGAGAAGCCGAAGCAATTATGGTAATACAATATATGGTTAGCAAATTAATTAAAGATAGATTTGACAAAATAAATTAAGGAGATAATATGGAATTAAAAGAAATAGTATTCAAGTTAATTGGTCCTATTAACCCTATTGGTGAAACTAATGAAGATAATAAACGATTTGAAAATCTAAAAATAATGTGCGATTTAATTAACGACCTTATACAATATACTGATGATATGGCTTATTGTAATAAAGATCATTATGAGTTTTCAAGAAAACGTGCTTCTGATTATGTATATAATTTTCTTACAAACAAAATTGGCATAGCAGAATAAGGAATATTTTATTACTAGAGAAAAGATAAAATTAGATTCTGAAGTTTCTATCCTTATAAATTGCATCACCAATGATAGGTTCTTGCAAGAAATGATACCTATTATTAGAACTAATTATTTCAAATTAGGGTACTCAAAAACCGTCTATAAATGGATAAAAGAATATTGGGAAGTATATTCTTGTGCGCCAAAAAAAGATATTACTAATCTATATAAACAAAAATATGCTTTATTAAAAGAAGATTCTGATGAAGATGATGCAATCAAGTTGTTCCTTTCTAATCTATCAAAAAAATATGAAGAGTATTCAGAAATAAACAATATTGATTTTTTATTGAAGGAAGCAGAAAATTATCTAGCTATTAGGTCAGGAGAAATATTAAAAGAACAGATTGAAGATGCAATATTATCTAATGATAAAACCAAACTTGAAAATTGCATTTCTAATTATAAGAGAGTAGAAAAACCAACAGGCCAGGGCATTGATTTACTACATGACCATAACAAGATATTAGAAGCATTGACAAAAGAGCATAATGGAATAATTACTTTTCCTGGCGCTGTAGGAACTATTATTCCCCCGATTTGCCGTGGTGATTTTATGTCATTTTTCGGGCCCGCCAAAAGGGGAAAGAGCTTTTGGCTTTGGTATACAGCAGAAATAGCAATGAGTCAAAGCAACAAGATTATTTATATTCCACTTGAAATGAATGATACAGCAATAATAAAACGTTGTTGGCCATCTATTACAGGGCAACCATTATACAAGCGCGCGATCCATTCAGCACATTTTGAGGAAACAGAAAATGGCCTTTTTACTATTGAGCAAGATGAAAAGGAAATGGACGGAACCAATTTAGAAACAATAGAGGATATGCAAAAGAAGCTTAGGCGATTATACAGGAAGGGCAGAATAAAGATAATTCCAATGGTATCTGCCACGGTGCAAATGATAGAAAGCGTTTGTGATAATCTATATTATTATGAAAACTTTGTTCCCGATACAATTATCATTGACTATGCTGATTATATGGAGGCAGGAGGAAAATATACAGATAACCGTGATAGGATAAACAAGATATGGAAAGGATTGCGGGATTTAGCGAATGAACGGAACATAGCAATAATAACGGCTAGCCATACAGAAAAGAAAACATTCAATGAAGATATAAAGACCTCGCAAGCATCAGAGGATATCAGGAAAATAAACCATGTAACATTGGCAGTAAGCTTGAATGCCACTGATAAGGAAAACGAAAATAATATAATCAGGCTAGGGATGATGGAGATTAGGGAAGGCAGGCATATATCAGATCAAGCCGTGGTATTACAATGTCTAGATTTAGGCAGGCCATGCATAGACAGCAAGATGAAGAAAGAAGTGAATGGGTACAATAAAGTTGAAGAAAAAACGAATTATAAGCGAAAAATTTCTGAAAGATGATGTATAATAAGGATAAGCATGAACCAATATTATGAATACGATTTCAAGCCAAGCATAAAAGACTATAAAAAGTTCCTTATTTCAAAAGGGCAATTGATAGGCAAATATGGATTCAAACCAATATTCATGCCTGATTTTCTTTTTGATTTTCAGAAATCATTAGTCGAATGGTCTATTGAAAAAGGGAAATCTGCTTTATTCGCCGATACTGGATTAGGCAAGACTCCAATGCAATTAGTATGGGCTCAAAATGTAGTACAAAAAACGAATAAGCCTGTATTGATTGTTACCCCATTAGGAGTATCAGCACAGACATTGCGGGAAGCAGAAAAGTTTGGAATAGAGGCAATTCGATCAAGGGATGGAACCTTCAAAGGCAATAAAATAATAGTTACAAATTATGAACGATTACATTATTTTGATCCTGAATTATTTGCTGGGGTTGTATGTGATGAAAGTTCGGCGATAAAAAATCTAGCGGGAAAGAGACAAAAAATAGTAATTGATTTTATGCGGACTAGACAATATCGTTTGCTTTGTACCGCGACGGCCGCGCCTAATGATTATGTAGAATTAGGAACATCAGCAGAGGCATTAGGTGAATTAGGCAAAATGGATATGCTTTCAATGTTTTTCAAATCAGATGATAATACGATGCATCCAGGAACTAGACGATATAATCCGATTTGGTTAGGATTGAAATGGCGATTCAAGGCACATTCAGAAGATCCATTTTGGAAGTGGGTTTCATCATGGGCAAGGGCAATTAGGAAGCCCTCTGATCTAGGATTTGATGATACTCGATTTGTGTTGCCAAAACTTATTGAACATGAATATTCTATCAAATCAGAAACACCAATTAAAAATGGACAATTGTTTTCTATGCCTGCTGTAGGATTGAAAGAACAAAGAGATGAACGACGATTCACGATAAATGAACGATGTGATAAAGTAGCAGAATTGGTAAATCATAAAGGCCTGGCAGTTGTATGGGGACATTTGAATCAAGAAACAGATTTACTAGAAACATTGATTAAAGATTCTAAGCAAGTAAATGGTTCTATGGATGATGACGAAAAAGAAGAAACATTCTTGGCATTCAGTACAGGACAATTACGGGTTTTAATTACTAAACCAAAAATAGGGGCTTTTGGTTTGAATTGGCAACATTGCAATCATATGACATTTTTCCCTTCGCATAGTTTCGAGCAATATTATCAAGGAGTTAGACGGTGCTGGCGATATGGGCAGAAAAAACCAGTTACTGTTGATATAGTAACAAGTGAAGGGGAACAAGGAGTAATGAGAAACTTGCAAAGGAAAATGGTAGCGGCAGAAAAGATGTTTGATAATCTAATCAAGAATATGCATCAAGGAAAAGACCTAGAGCGAAGTACAATATTTTCAGAAAAAACAGAGGTTCCCAAGTGGCTGTAATAGAACAATTGATAACAAAAGATTTTGCTCTATATAATTCTGATTGCATAGAAGTAATTAAGGATATGCCGAAGGAAAGTTTGGATTTATCAATTTATTCTCCTCCATTCGGAGGTTTATATCAGTATACTTCTGCAAACGAGGATTTATCAAATAGCCTAGACTATAAACAATTTTTCGAGCATTACAATTTTGTAGTGGAACAATTAGCTAGGATTACAAAAGCAGGTAGGATGACCTGCGTTCATTGCATGGATGTTCCTAAAGGAATGGATAAAGGATATCATGATTTTCCTGGAGATATCATTCGTCAACATGAATATTATGGATTCAATTATTGGGCAAGATTTGCAATATGGAAAGAACCATTACGGGTGGCAATCAGGACAAGATCAAAAGGATTGATGCATAAACAGATTGTAAAGGATTCAGGATTATGTGGAAATGCTGGGGCTGATTATCTATTAGTATTCAAGAAAAAAGGTGAGAACAAGGAACCAATAAATAATCCTTTAGGATTACAAAAATATTGTGGCGAAAGGGAAATGCCTTCTGGATTATCTAAATATATTGATTGGAAAGATCCAAAAACAAACAAGCGAGCACATTGGATTTGGCAACAATATGCTTCAAGTTTTTGGGATGATATCAGGATAAACAATGTATTGCCTTATCGAGAGGCAAGAGATAGTGAAGAAGAAAAACATATCCATCCTTTACAATTAGATGTTATTGAAAGATGTGTATTGATGTGGAGCAAGGAAGGTGAAAAAGTATTATCACCTTTTGCAGGGGTAGGATCGGAAGTATACGGAGCATTAATAAACAAACGAAAGGGAATTGGCATTGAATTAAAACCTAGTTATTATAGGCAAATGATTAAGAATGTAAAAGAAGCAAAAAACCATAAACTAATGGATAAGTTAATTGAGGAATAAAATGGAAAGTTATTATAATCAGGCTGTAGCCAATTTGAAAGTTGCTAATAAGAAAAAGAGAATGTCATTGATCGGACAATCATTATTTGAGGATAAATAGTTAATGTCTATAAATGTATTATCTTTATTTGATGGCATCTCATGTGGAAGATTAGCATTAGATAGAGCTAATATAAAAGTAAATAAATATTATGCTTCCGAGATAGATAAATATGCTATAAAAGTAAGTGAATCAAATTATCCTGATATTATTAGATTAGGTGATATTACAAAATGGAAGAAATGGAAAATAGAAAAACCAGATATTATTTTAGCAGGAAGTCCCTGTCAAGGTTTTAGTTTTGCTGGCAAGGGTTTAAATTTCAATGATCCAAGATCAAAGTTGTTTTTTGTTTTTATTGATATATTGAAACATTATAAGCCAAAGTATTTTTTACTAGAAAATGTAATAATGAAGTATGAACATAATGATGTTATTTCAAGACAATTAGGAGAATTATTTCAGGATCGAGTTAGAATACCTAGTTTTTTTGATGCTGGCAGATTATCTCCAGTAATGTTAAATAGCTCATTAGTTTCAGCACAAAATAGAAAAAGATTATATTGGTGTAATTGGGATATTACAATACCAGAAAATAAAAGAATAATGTTAAAAGATGTATTAGAAAGCGGGGAAACAAATAGAAAAAAATCATTAGCGTTAATAGCATCATATTCTAATGTTTCAAAAAATCCAAGTAAAAGCACTATAAACAGATATCTAAATAAACATATGTGGCAATTAGTAAAAGAAAAATCTTTATATAGAAAACTAACAGTAGTCGAATGTGAAAGATTACAAACTGTTCCTGACAATTATTGTAATGCAGTAAAGGATTCAAAAGCATATTATGCATTAGGTAATGGATGGACAATTGATATAATTGCACATATTCTAAAATGCAACAAAGAATTAACAAGGAGAAAACATTGAACATTTCCAAGAGTGAATTTATTACTGCAATGAAAAAGGCAATGCCTGGCGTCGAAAGTTCCAATACCATTTTGCAAGGCGCGGATACCTATATTTTTCATAATGGGTATATCTATACCTATAATGATGCAATATCCGTATCTGTACATTTTCCTATAACCAATAAAGCAGGTGAGAACATTTCAGCAGCTATTAAGGCAAAGGATTTTTATGATTTGATTTCTCGCTATGAAGGCGATTCATTAACCATTATTCCTAAAAATGATATGTGGATTATCAAGTCAGAAAATGCTCGGGCAGAAATTACATTGCTTGAGAATAATCTGATTGAGCGTATTGAAGGAATAAAGATCGATCCTAAGCAATTCAAAAAGATTCCTGAAAGGTTCATGGAAGGAATGGCGATATGCAATTTCTCTTCTAAGTCTCAATTATCAGGATTGTTTTGCTCAGATCAAGTAATGGTTTCTGCTGATGAACTGAAGATAAATTGGTATGGATTAAATGATGCTTTTATTACTAGTTTTTGGATTACCAATGATGCCGTAAATAATTTATTGAAATTGAATGAGATTACCAAATACCATGTATCAGATTCATGGGTTCATTTTATGACCAAGGACAAGACTATTTTTTCCTGCAAGCGATTAGTTCAAGATAATTACCCATTTGACAAGATAAATACATTGGTTACTACCCATGCGAAAGAAAAAGGCGATATATCCAATGAATTGCCAAATAAGCTTATTGATGCAGTGAATAGGGCAGCGGCATTAAGCACGAATATTGAAAGTTTCGATACTGTTAAATTGACATTTACTCCAGAGATGATAGAAGTATTCGCGCAAAGACCAAGCGGAAAATATACGGAAAATGTTCCGTGGGAAAAGCCATTCAAGAAAGAATTTGATCCAATCAGCATTTTCGTTGATTATAACATGATTGAAAGCGGGATAAAATATTCTAAAAGTTTCTATCTGAAAAATACTGTAGTTAATGAGAAAACTAGGACCAGAGTTATATTTGTTTCAGAGTTTGGGATTCAGTTAATTTCTACTTTTGATGGAGGAGAATAGATTTTACTTAACAAATGTTTAGTAGTTTATACTATAAATCTATTAAAAACAATCCCTTTATTGTTTTAATTTGCTTATTATATGATATACTATTATTAAGGTTGATTGATAGGAGGTTCTTATGAAATACGAGATTGTTAAGCTTTTTATCGGTGGTTTTCTGAAAGGTCTTACTTATACCGAGAAAACCGATATTCAGTTTAATATCAATCAGATAGTTTCTAAGCCTTGTGGGGGATCTCCTTACAAGATCGTTTCTGTTAAGGAGATATAAAATGGAATATATTGATTTGGATAATTTTAAGAAACAGATAGAATTTGAAATGATCGAGCGAGTAAAGCGTGAATATCGTTGGTTTTGTGGGAAAGAAGATTTTTGTATTCATCTTGATGATGTCACAAGTAATAAGAAAAAAGGAGAATAACATGGGTGGACCAGGATCAGGTAGAAAAGCAGGAAGCGGAAAATCTAAAAATACAATGACTGATTTTACAAATAAAACTGGAATAATGGGAAAGAAAGAACGAGTCATTGGAAGAAAGGGATCAAAGACCACTCCCACAGGAAAAGTAAAGATTTCAAAAGCGGCATTGAAACGTAGAGAAGCCAGATATGGAAAAGAAGCCTCGGACAAAATGGGTAAGTATAATTGAAAAACCCTTATTTAGAAAATGATAAGTATTTTTGGTTTGATGAAACATATGATATTTATGGCCCTTATGAAAAATATGAAGAAGCATTAAAGGATTTTAATATTTATTTTGAACAATTACATAAACCCAAAACAAATGCCTAAAGGTTTTTTTTGATTTAGAAGAAACTGCAATAACTCGCGGAGATAAAATATGAATAATTTTATCCATCTTCATTGCCATAATGAATACTCACTCCTTGATGGATTTGGAACGGCTAGTAATTATGCAAAAAAGATTATAGAAAATAATCAATTAGGAATGGCATTAACCAATCATGCCAATGTAGATGGGAATATTAAATTTCAAAATGATTTTGTTAAAGAAGGTTTGATACCGATTCATGGAACGGAGTTTTATATAGTTAATAATATTTCAGAACATATCAAGGGTGAGAAGCGCTCTCATTTACTGGCATTAGTAAAAAATGAAATTGGTTGGACAAATATTCTACAAATGCTTACTATTGCTAATTTGGAAGGCCAATATTATCGCCCTCGCATATCGCCAGAAATATTATTAGAACATTGCGAAGGATTGATTATTTCAACTGCCTGTTCATCGTCATTCATAAAAGAAAAATGGGGAAGGAAACTATTAAATAATCTTTATGATAAAATTGGCGATGATCTATATTGCGAAGTAATGCCATTTCAATTAGATGAACAATTAGTTATAAACAATCTAGCTGTTAAATATGCCGATGCACTAGGAATAAAAGTAATAGCTACTAATGATTGTCATTATATAAATAAGGATGATGCAAAGGCGCAAGAGGTATTGTTAGCAATCCAAACAAAAAAGAAATGGAATGATTCTGATAGGTGGCGATTTGAAGCCACGGGATTATATGCAAGAAATTATGATGAAATGTTTAATGCTTTCAAGAAGCAAAATCGTTTTGGCGAATTAACTATAATAGAATTTCTGAATAATACTATGGAAGTATTTGAGAAGTGTAAAGATTTTAGAATTACAGAGCGCAAAGTACAATTACCAAAAACAAAAGAGCTAGAAGAGAGTAATTTAATAGCGAGCGAATTATTATGGCAAAAATGTAGAAGTGGATTCAAAAATAAAATATTGCAAAATGAAAAAAGAAAATTGAATAAACAAATATATAGAGAAAGAATGTATGATGAGATGAAATTAATAATTCAACAAGGATTTTGTGAATATTTTCTAATCGTCGAAGAAGTTATTCAATGGTGCAAAGATAATAATATAATGACAGGGCCAGGGCGAGGAAGCGCTGGCGGTTCATTAGTTTGCTATTTAATTGGTATTACTAAAATTGATCCTATTGAGTTTAATTTACTATTTTCTAGATTTATTTCTCCTGATCGTATAGACCTTCCTGATATTGACAATGATTTCCAGGATGATAAAAGGCAATTGGTTATAGATCATTTCAAAAATACTTATGGCGAAAATCATGTTGCTTGCGTTTCTACTTTTATGTCAATGAAAGGCCGTGGCGCATTGCGTGATGTTTCTAGAGTATTTGATATTCCATTAAAAGATGTAAATATTGTAGCAGAAATAATTGAAGAGTCAGAAGAAAGCAATAGCTCAATAAAAGAAAGTTTTGATACTTTCGATGAAGGAAAAGATTTCAAAAGGCGGTATCCAGAAGTTGTAAAAATAGCATCAAAGCTTGAAGGGCAGATTCGCGGGAAAGGAATGCATGCCGCCGCTGTTGTAATTTCAAATGATGATTTGCGGAATGGTGATAAGGTATATTTACAAAACAACAAGAATAAAGATTTAGTTGTTAATTGGGACAAATATGATATTGAATTTGAAGGATTGATGAAGCTAGATATTCTAGGAATAAATGCATTAACGGTATTAAACGAGGCAAAAGCTCTAATAAAGATTTCATCTGACATTGACATAATTTATGAAGATATAGAATTGAATGATGATAAATTATTAAAAGAATTTTCAAAAGCAAACACTACAGGTATTTTTCAATTTGGTACTTATGGAATGAAAAAAATATGTACTGAAATGAAAATAAATACTTTTATGGATTTATCTCACGCTAATGCGTTAGGAAGACCAGGCCCTCTTCATGCGGGAATGGTAGATTTATTCGTTAAAAGAAAAAACGGACAAAAGATTCCTAAGCAAAATAAGTTAATTGAGAATATTACTAAAAATACTTTTGGAATTATTGTATATCAAGAACAATTAATGAGAATTGTAAATGAAGTGGCTGGACTTGATTGGACAATTACAGATAAAATTAGAAAGGTAGTTGCTAAAAGTAAGGGCGGTGAAGAGTTTTCGAAGTTCAAAAAAACATTTGCCAATGGTTGTATAAAAAATAAAACATTGAATAAAGAAGAAGCAGAAAAACTATGGGATGAGTTAGCTTCATTTGGAGAATACGGATTTAATTGCAGTCATAGTGTAGGATATTCTGTATTAGCTTATTGGCAAATGTACATCAAGTATTATTACCCATTAGAATTTATTTGCGCTTCATTGACTTGTGGCGCTGATAAAAGCAAGGCAGAAATAATTGAAAATGCTTTAAGGAAAGATTATGATATCAGACCGCCTAAAATTGGAAAATCAGATAGCCATAAATGGATAGTTAAAAATGATATTATGTATTGTCCATTTATTGAGGTAAAAGGATTTGGTGATAGTACGGCAAAAGAAGCTTGCAAGAAAAAAGCAAAAAGTTCCAATAATGGATTTTTTGATTTAGGTGACGCAATAAATAAAAAGATTAAGGCGGATGAAATATTGTCTAGTATTGGTGCTTATAAAGATTGTTCTGTTGATTCAAAACAAGATACTATTTTGAAAGATTATTTTGATTTTATATTCAAGTTATAAAGGAGAATAAAATGATTGAACGTGATGGATTTGATGATGATATTTATGAAGTATCATGTGATTATTGCTCTGAAGATATTGAAATTGATTCTGGTGGTGATTGGCAGGATATGATTAATGAAATAAAAGAAGATGGGTGGTTAATAGGAAAAATAAATAATGAATGGAAACATATGTGCCCTGAATGCAAAAAGAATCGTAAACAATTAAAGTAAATGATCTATCTAAAAATAACTAAGGAGTAAGCCTATTATCTAGGTATTACCATGTGGGGATTCCTGTACTTGTTCCTTGAAATTGATTATAAATGGAAGTTGCCTAAAAGGTTATATGCAATCATAAAGCAATTATATTTTTGGTGCCCATGTTGCGCTGTATATAATTTACATGATGGAACTAGGAATTGCCCTGGATGCCTGCTAGAAAATAATTGTATCGAAGGCGAGCATTTATATAAAACATGGTCAGAGACTACTAATGTAAAAGTAAGAAAACAATATGCTAAAAAGATACTAGATAGTATAATCAAGGGAGGATATTAAAATGAAGTTAAAAGATAAAATAAACAAACAAGTGCTAAACAAAACTGGATTTGATATTCCTCAATTAGGTGGAAATGTTGAATTATCTAAAAAAGAAATATTAGAAGCTTTACGTTGGCAGAAAAGGTGGTTTGAAGATTTTGCTAATGATTGCAACAAACAAATAGATATAATTATCCACGATAATTTTTCTATGGACGAAATATTAGATGATTGATAAACTAAAAATTGAAAAACGATGTATTAAAATTCGTGGGAAAGAATGGTGCTTAAAAAAATTAGCAGAGGAATGTTCAGAATTAAGTGCTTCTATATTGCAATATTTAACTAAGGAGGCATCTGAAACAAACATATTGAAAGAAAGCGCTGATGTAGAAATCGCAATAAGGATAATAAAATTGATATATAACAATAGCTTAATAGAGTATAAGGAAAAGAAATATTTAAGGATTGATAAAAAATGCTCAGAGTTAGAAAATGCTAAATAAAAATAGTTTGTATTTCAAATATCTTAATTGGCGATGGTGGAAACTTAATTGTAAATTATCTGCTTTATTTAACGGAAGAAAAACATATTTTAATAAACATATATTATATTATATTCATAAAATAGAAAATAGGTTAGATAAATATGCTGATTCCTGATTATATTGAAGAATCTATTCTATGGGCAGAAACTTGCATAAAAGGAAGGCGGCGAGGAAAAGGCGAAATAAACCATTTGAAAAACCTGCTAGAACTGATAAAAATATTTACAGAAAAAGATGATAAAAAACTTGAAAGATGATGTATAATATAGATAAGGAGAAAATAAATGAATAATACAGATAATAATATTGAAAAATTAGGATTATGGAAAAATATAACTACATTAGGCGAAGCTATCCATACACTACAAGATAAAGATTTAAACAATCAAAATAATGTAGTGCAAGCAGGAAGAATTATTTTGAATGAATACCTTAAATTAAAGGGAAAATCTTGAGCACACTTTATGTTAAGTACAGACCGCAAACATTTGAAGATATCGTAGGCAATGAATCCGCCATAGCTTCATTATCAAAAGCAATAAATAAAAAGAATCATTCCCATGCGTATATGCTTACTGGTCCCTCTGGATGTGGCAAGTGTGTTGATGGGAATACTATTATTTCAACTAAAAATGGATTAAGAAGAATATCTGAATATTCAACAAATAAAAAAGGCTTCCAAGAAAATAATATAAGTCTTATCACAGTTGATGGAATAGAAAAATCTTCTCATTTTTATGAAGAAGATGTAAAACATACAATAGAAATACATTCTTCGCTAGGCGCATCTATTCGTGGTACTCAAGATCACCCATTACTAACATTTGCTAATGGTAGTTTTGATTATAAAAAATTGAAAGATATAGAAGAAAATGATGTTATTGTTGGTAAAAAAATAAATAGCACCACGGGCAATAATAAATTAAACTATGATTCAAGCACATTTGTTAAAAATAGGCATGATACAACTAGAGTAAATACAATTTTCCCGAAAGAAATTAATGAAGATTTAGCTTATCTTTTGGGTTGTATTGTTGGCAATGGATGTATGTCTAGTTTCTATATAACTGTTTGTTCTCATAATCAAAATATGATAAATGAGATGATTAGGATTTCTAATTCACTTGGATTCCTAACAAACTATTGCAAACAAAAATATTCATTAGATTTTTATAGCAGGGAACTTGCCCATTTTTTCAACTTTCTATTCAGTGGCGAAATTAAAACTGCCAGATTCAAAAGTATTCCTGATTGTATTATTCATGCGACTAAAAATATTCAAGTTTCATTTCTAAAGGGATTGTTTGATTGTGATTCATATATCTATAAAGATTCTAATTTACTAGAATATAGTACTGCAAGCAAAATATTAAAGAATGATGTATTGACTATATTAAACAATATAGGTATTATTGGGTTCCCACGAAGTAGTTATAATAAAAAATATGAACATATATATTGGACAGTATTACTTAGTGGAAACGATTTGAATAAATGGATAGAACTAAGTGGCAATTCAATAAAATATAATTATGATAATTTTGAATATAAAAAAACCAATACTAATATTAAAACTTATCCCGGAATAAAAGAATTGGTCAATAATGCAAGGAATTCAGTACGAAAAGAACTAAATGTAAATAAAGCAGGAAGATATGAGAGATATGGATTATCCCAGGTATTCCCTTTATTAGAAATTTCAAATGGTGAATGTTCTATTGAAACCGTTGAAAAATATTATACATGGTTGCAAAATATTTGGTATTTGTCTAAAGAAAATGAAGAAGTAAATAAGGCTATACAAGTAATAGATTACATCTTAGAAAATAACCTATATTTTTCTGTTGTAAAAAAGATAGAATATATCGATGAGCCTTCTACCGTATATGATTTTACCTTGCCTAAAAATCATAATTTTATTGCCAATGGATTAGTTAATCATAATACCACCGTGGCTCGTATCATGGCAAAAACCATTCTAAAGGCTTCTGATATTTGCATCAATGAAGTAAATGCTTCTAGCGATCGTGGTATCGATACTGCTAGAGAAATTATTCAGCAAATGCGCTATAGCCCGTCTGATGGAAATGTTTCTGTTTTTATCCTAGATGAAGCGCATATGCTAAATAAAACATTTATGAATGCAATATTAAAAAGTATTGAAGAACCTCCAGAATTTGTATATTTCTTTATTTGCACTACTGATCCTGGTAAAATTATTGCTACTATAAAGAATCGCTGTACTGAAATCAAGTTCAAGTCATTGAAAGTAGAAGAATTGCAGTTGGTAATTAAGCGAGTATGTAAACTTGAATCAATTAAATTATCTAATGATATTATTGAAGGTATAGCAGAAAAGGCAGATGGCTCGCCTAGAAAATCACTAGTTATTTTGCAAAGTATTTTAGGGATTGATGATGAAGATGAACGGATAAAGTTTTTAGATAATTATTCAACTACAGAGGAAGATCCGGAAATTATCGAACTAGCTAGGGCATTACTTAATACAAAAAACCAATGGCAAGATATAGCAAAAATATTGAAGAAGCTAAAGGAAGGGAACAAGCTAGATGAGCCTGAAACAGTCAGATACATTGTTTTGGGATATATGTCGGCAGTATTGCTAAATGGTTCTATGAACAAGCGGGCGGCAATTGCATTGGAAGCATTTAGCGAAAACACATTTTCAACCGGAAAGAATGGAATTATTTTAGCGGCTTTCAATACAATAGTATGAATCAAAAAGAATGTAAACAATTAAAAATAGGTACTATGCTAGTATCTTTATCTAGTGGAGATATTTCAATAGTTAGAAAAATGTATTATAGTAAAAATATTTATCCAAATGATTATGTTATTGAATCTGGAAATAATAATTTACCATTAAAATATACAGGTTGGAGAAAAGCTTCTATAGAAGAAATTGAAATTATTTATAAAGATGCGATTAAAGCGATTTGTTGAAAAATATTTGTTTAATGATATATAATATAGATAAGGAGAAATAAATGAAAAACGATTATTGTGGGAACTGTAAAAATCTTGGTAAACTAAAATGTTTTTATCCGTCTAAAGGATTATGTAAAAGCTATGTTGCCAAAAATGAAGTAAAATGTGATTTTATTATTTTTATATTTGATCCTATTTCCGATACAATGGAAAATATTGGCAATATAAACAATAAAAAGTTAATTCAAATACAGAATATTATTAGTGAATAAATCTATTCGTATGAATAGATAAGAATATTTTCAAGGAGCCTATTATGGCGAATGTGAAGAGTCTTGTTGAAGCGGGATTTGATGAAGGACTTGTTAAGCAAGCGGTGGATCAGGCTGGATTTGAACGTAAACGTGGGCGTGGCGGACTTGATCTTGATGTTAAGGGTGTAGAAAAGGTAACAAAGAAGTATACCGAGATTCTTACCAAGCTTCAGGCTAAGGTTGCGAAGTTTAATCCTGAGAAGCTCGATTATGGCGATGAGCCAGTAACCAAGAAGGGAAAGGTAGAAAAGCCAACTCCTCAGAAGATTCCTGCCCCTAAGCCTATTAAGGTAAGGGCTAAGAAGGAAAAGGAAGAACTTCCTCCTGAAGAGGAGGACGAAGTAAATGATGAAGATCAGGAAGATGTTACGGGAGAAGGCGATAGTGAAGATGATGATGAGTAATTAAACATTACTCGGGCCTTGTAGCTCAGATGGTAGAGCAAATGGCTGTTAACCATTAAGTCCGAGGTTCAATCCCTCGCAAGGCCGAGTAAGGGAGAAAAATGAAAATAATAGAATTTGTAATGTTGCCTTATAAGTCTTGGACTGGTGGTTATATTTTAGGAATTATAAATGGATTTATATTGGGTATGTTTATTTGCATTGTAACATTTTTAATAAATAATTAAAGGAGAATAAATGACAAGAGATTTTGAAGCAGATATCAAGTTCAATAAATACCAGCTTGACGAGGTTTGCGAGAAGCACGCATCTGTCTATTGGTATTGGGCAAATAAGCTTGCAGAGGCCAAGAATGCTTTGGGCGATTCTGAAGACAAACTAAAGTTAATTACTTCACAACAGGATAGCTATTATCGAGAAAATTGGGCCGCTAATGAAAATGAATGGGGAAAGAAAACCGATACCGCTGTAGCTGGTAGAGTTAATAATGATGATAAGGTTAGGGATGCTAAAAATGAATTTATTAATAATCAGCATGAGGTAAATACTTTAATCGCTGCTGTATCTGCTTTTGAGCATCGAAAAGGAATGATTGATAATGAAGTGAAATTGCTTATTGGCGGATTTTATGCAACGCCAACGGGAGGAAAGAAGGAAGGTGGAATTGAACAGGCAGAGCGCGAAGTCAGAAACAAGCTAAAGAAGAAATGATTTTAATATTTGTAATTGTTATTATTTCAATTGTATTAGCTGTTAATAAAATATCTGAATATAAACAACAAAAACAAATAGATAAATATTGGCAAAATATAGTTGATGAGTGGAATAGCAATCCAAATCATTTAGTTAAAATGGAGTATAGGTGATGGATATTAAAATTACCCAAGTATCATTTACTCGTAAGTTTAATCTTGGGGGATATGAAACTGAGGATATAAATTTTGTGGCTACTGTAGCAGATGGGCAAAAGCCAGATGACGTATTGAAGGCCCTTGATGCCGCTACGGTAAAATATAGAAAATATCAACTGTCAGATAAGGGAAAGTAATCACTGATGAATGAACAATTGATATTAGAATTAAAAAATATATCATTAGCTTTTCAAGAAATATATGAATATGCTGAAAAGGGTTTTATAGATCATATTCTATTATATTCTGGTGGTAATAAAGTAAAGTTAGACAAAATAATTTCCAGATTAGAAAAGGAGAAATATGAAAAAGAGTAATTCGCTAAAGGATCGGCTAAAGAAGTCTTATGAATCAAAGGATCGTGGGGCAGGTACTAGGCCATCGGCAATGAATTGGAAGCTAGTGGAAGATATCAAGTTTTATAAGCCCAAGGAAGGCAAGAATAAGATTGATATTATTCCCTATGAAATCAAGACCAAGAATGATCCTCTGGTAAAGACTGGCGATGCTAAAGTTGGTGATCAGTCCTATATGCTTGACCTTTGGATTCATTCTAACATCGGCCCGACGCAAGCCCAGATTATTTGCAATAAGGAAAATTTCAATAAACCGTGCCCTATTTGCGAACAGCGCCAGCAGTTTTATAATGATGGCAAGAAGGATGAGGCATCGGCGCTAAAGGCAAAGAGGCAATGTTTCTATAATGTCCGCGATGTAAAGAATAATCCTGATGAGATTCAGATCTGGCCTGTTTCCCATTTCCTGTTTGAAAAGGAACTGATAGAGGAAGCCAAGGCATCTGCTGATGATGGTGGTATCGTTGATTTTGTTGATATCGATGATGGTAAGTCAATTAATTTTAGGGCAGCAGAAACGGAATCAGTTATCAATGGGAAGTCTGTAAAGTTCTTAGAGTACAAGTCGTTTAGTTTTAGCGATAGGGACGAACCACTAAATGAAAAGTGGGTAAAAAAGGCGGTTTCGTTTGACGAGCTAATGATTCTTAATACTTATGATGAGGCCAAGAAAATCCTGTTTGGCGATGAAGATGAAACCGATTCTGACGATGAAGAAGATGAGAAGCCTGTTAAAGACAAAGCAAAAAAGCCTGTAGTTGATGATGATGAGGAAGATGAAGATGCGGACAACGATTCAGACGATGACGAGGAAGATTCCGATGAATCAGATGAGGATGAAGACGAGGAAGAAGAAAAACCGTCACCGAAGGCCAAGGCAAAACCAATAGCTAAGGATATTCCTGCTAAGGGAAGTAGCAAATGTCCTAATAAGCATGTATTTGGAAAAGACTGCGATAAGTTTCCTAAAGATTGTGATGAATGTGAGGAATGGGCAGATTGCAAAAAAGATAATAAAAAAAGAACGGGAAAGTAAATAATCATAATTATTGATTAATAATGTAAAAATATTATTTTATTTTAAGGAGAAAATAATGAAATTAAATAAAGGAAAAACTGTTGATGGTGGTTTATATTTGATTCCTATATTAGCAATATTTTTCCATAATCACAAATGGTTAGAACATATTTATATAGGAAGTGCTGGACCTGATGGATGTCTTATTCAAAAAGAATCTAAAATACATTTTCATATAGGTATTACATGGTTATTGTGGTTTATAGAATTGCAAATAGGGAATAATGATTAATAATATGAAACCTTTCAAAATTTTGTTTTAAGGAGAAAAAATGTCAATAGGTATTCATTTTGATAATAATACTCCTGGTCCTAATCTTAAAGATAAAATAATTACTAATAAAGAAACCGCAGATATAGAAAAATCTATATTAACTAAAAAGATTAAAAGGCCATCGCCTAATAGATATTTAACTGGTTCTGAATTATTAGATATTATTGTTGGCGGTGGTGAGGGGCTTGGATATCCATTTGGAAAAATAGTAAATTATGTTGGGGATAAAAGTAGTTCCAAGTCTTTCGATGCTTGCGAATTGATAGCTGCTAATTATTATAAGTATCCTGGGAAATTAGAATGGGTTTATGATGATTGTGAAAGCGGATTTTCATTTAATACGAAAAAGCTATATGGTTTCGAGATCATGCCTATGAACGAAAATAAACGTATTAAATCTCCTACCGTTGAAGAAGCATATTGCAATATAAGAAACTTTTTTGAAAAATTACCTAATGATAAATTAGGTATTTATGTAATTGATTCTTTAGATGGACTTGATTCAAAAGAAGGCAAGAAATTATCAGATGAGCAATTTAATTCGTTCAAAAAAAGAAAAGAAGTTGATAATATAAAAGAAGAAAAACTAGCAGGTTCCTATAGAATGGGGAAAGCAAAATATTTATCACAAACATTTTTCCCAGGACTTGCGGATTTAATTGAAAAGAAAAATGGAATGCTTTTAATTATTAGCCAAGTCAGGACTAATCTTGATCCATTCTCATTTGAAAAATACTCTCGCGCTGGTGGGAAAGCATTAGATTTTTATTGTCATACTGTTCTATGGCTTGCTAATGTTAATAAAATATTGAATAAAGGAATACCTATTGGAATTACGGTAAAAGCAAAAAATACAAAAAGCAAAACACCTAGGCCATATCGGGAATGCTTCATTAAGTTATATTTTGAATATGGCCTTGATGACATTACTACTAATATTGATTATCTTTATGATTTTTTAACTCCACAAGGGAAACTAACAAAAAACTCTAATGGTAATTGGGATGATAAATCAATGTCAAGAAATGAGCTTATAGAATATATCGAGAAAAATAATCTACAAAAAGAACTAAAGAAAAAAGTGCGAGAAAAATGGGAAGAAATAGAGAATAGTGTCAAGCTAAATAGGAAGCCAAAATATGAATAAGGTATATAATGATTATTCAGAAAGTAAGGATATTATAAAATCTCATGATGTAGTATTAACATGGTGTGGGTGTGGAGAACCAGGGGATTATATTTACTGTGTAGGTTTTTTTAAGGATTTTGATCCCAATGAATTAGATTGTAAACATATAGTATTAGCTTCAGAAGCTGAAATAAACAAAATTATAGAATCAAATGATGACCAATAAATATATGAATAAACTATTCAAAATAACAAGAAAAGAACAATATCAATGTTGGTTAAAGTATAATAGATTAAGGATGAATGGACTTAATTACAATGAAGCGATAAGAGAATTAAGATATTCTACAAGTAATGAAACTATTAACTATTTTATAGCATTGGCTATGGAGGTAATTAACTCAAAAATAATTATTGGAAGTAATGATGGCAGAAATGATAATAACACTAAATCTAGTAATTTATGAAGATGGTTTTGGATTTGTTATTAAAAAGGAAAATGACGAAATTTTTGCAAGGAGTAGATTGTATAATTCTATTGAAGCTTGTAAAAAGGGAATAAATGCACTAGAAAAGGAAATGGCTATGGCAAATAATATTGACATTATAAAGGAGTAAAGATATGAAATTTAATATTAACGAAACAAGTGATAATAAATACTGTTTTCAATTAAAAGATGATTCTAATAATATTGTAATGGCAAGTAAAAAATATAATACAAAAAAATCATGTAAAAATGGAATAGCGGAATTTAAGCAAATAGTAAGAGATGCAGAGATAGTTCAGGAATAAATAATGAAAAATCCTATCATTTTTTTAGCTATTTGTGCTTTTATTATATTTTTTATTTTAGGTATGTTTGTATCTAGTAATAAAGACAAATCAAGTCTAGTTCCTTCTATTTCTATGGATTGGAATGCCGCTCCAGAGGAAGTAGAATTGATTGCTTATATATCTATAGATGGAAGTGGGAAGGTATACCCTTTTAGATGTTATAAGTTAGGAGAATTTGCATTTGATGATTTGCCTGATGCTATGCATCCCGAGAAACCTTTATATGGTTGGGTAAAATACTGGCATTTACTTCCGGTAACTCCATGATAATAGTTAATTTTACTGAAGAAGAATTGAGACTTTTACGAGAAGTGGTCATAAATGAAAAAATAAATCATAGAAAACCATTATTACAAAAGAAAGGATTGATAAGTAGGCTTGAATTACAGTACTGTAGAATAGAAGATAAAATCTGTAAGGCATTACAACAAATTGAAAAAATAGGAAGATAGAAAATGTGGATAAATAAAAATTTTGAAATAACGTTTGAATATGATAATAATAATTTTGATTTTATTCCTATAATTGCTTTTTATACTCATAGGCATTTTAATGAAGTAAAACAAAAGTGGCATTTACACTTTATGATTCAATGGCTATTTTGGTGGATTGAAATTAGGATTGGAAGTGAGAACGAATAAATGAAAAGTAAATATAATCCCAATGATTTATATTCAAGATTGGAAAGAATTATTGGGATAGGATTAAAGGCCACATTATTATCGCCTAGTGAAGGATCAGATCGTTTCAAATCATTTATAATTGATGATATAATGGATGAGATTTATAAAATAGACATGTTAAAATATGGTGGTAGAAATGTATATAGAAGACGATTAAAAAATAATGAAGCAAAAGATCAAAAAATTACCTAAACTAAAAACATTAAAAAATAAGGTATCAATAAAGAATATTTCAAGGAAATGGAAAATACTTAATGTTTGTATAGTAATTTATAGTATAAATATATTAAAAATAATCTAAAAACTATACGATTTTATGTTTATAAATTTGAATATAGTGTATAATAGTAAATGTAGAGATTAATTCCTTCGTATGAAGGGATATCAATTAAACCACCTAGAGTGGTGGAAATTGGAGCACAAGATGAACGGACAGAGCTACGGACAGGGGAACGAGTTCGGCACGAGGCGCAAGGCGACCGATTTGACGGGCAGGCTCAGGACGCTGGCCCCGAGGAGTTTCCGCAAGCAGGGCAGGCACTACATGGACGAGATATCTCCCGAGGATATCGCCTCCGAGATCATGGGCATTAGCCGGGCGGCCTATCGCGAAGCCGACGTGGCCTTAGCGCTCTGGAAGAAGGAAGTCGCTAAGGTCGAAGCGGCTCAAGAAGCGCTCGACGCTTGGAACAAGAAGGCTTCCTGCGAGCGCAACAGAAACAAGCCCGAAGTCCCCGAAATGCCCACGCGGCCCTCGGATAGCATCAAGATACTCGACCGCGTGAAATCCTTCATGCAGTTGTAATAAAATAAAGGGGTAAGGTTGAAAATATCTTATCCCTTTGTTAATTTATTAAAAGGATATAAATGAAAAAACTTCCCAAACTAAAAACATTAAAAAATAAGCTAGATAATACTTTCAATCTATATATTCGCTTGCGTGACAAGAAATGTATATTATCAGGTAAAAAAGACCATCTACAATGCTCACATTATTATGATTATATGCAGACGCCTAGCCTAAGATGGGATGAGCGAAATGCCCATGCCATGACAAATAGAATACATTATAAACACCATCATGGCAAGGCGGCTGATTATGCTCATTTCATGTATGAGAAATATGGAATGGAGTTTATGGAACAATTATATTTAGACAGCAAAAAACCATTTATAGCTACTAGAGAACACTATATAGAAAAAATTGAATACTTTCAAAATAAGGTCAAGAAGCTATCTAAGGTAAGAAAGTACGTGGAAGCGTAATGCATTTATCCTAGCCATTATAGTATTTGTTTTAGACGAGATTTTAAGGTAGTTAATTAGGCTAGTTTACTTAACAAGTTTTAAGTAGATTGGTTATTTTTATGGTATAAATATATGAAAATAATGGTTTATTTGAAAGATATTGTTAGACAAACTCTAAAAATGATATATAATGATATTAGGTTGATTGATAGGAGGAAGATATGAATGAACTTAATGAAGGTGATTTTGCTCCTGAGTTTATTACCGAAAAAGAATATATGGAACAAGAAAGTGCGTGCTTAGAAGATATGGATCATGAAGAATCAGAAATAGCTGAAGAACTTTCCGTTCCCCCTTGCAACGATGGATATTATTGATCCTAACATGCAAAAACTGATAGCAGATATCCGCGCCGCCGCGCATAAGGAAAGGCAGGAAAGTACGAGAAGAGGCAGAAAACACCATAGCGCAAATCCTATATAGGGTATAGGCCGGTTTTGCTATATATCTGTATAGTAGATTGGTCTCTTTTTGTTGAAGAATCGTAAAAATAAGCCAAAAATAGATCAGATATCGTTAGACAAAATCTGAATATATGATATAATATTATTGAGGTTGATTGATAGGAGGAAGATATGGCTAAGTTGCCGAATGATGTTTTTCAATTGTTGGTTGATTGTAAAATGAGATTTGATGAAATGGAACCAATAGAAAATTTAGAGTGTTGGTCAATGGACCCTGATTGTCCATCTGATATTTATGAGTATTATAGATTCAGGCTTAATTTAAACAATACAGTAAAAGCTTATTATCCTAAATCTATAGATTAAAAATGAAGCTAGAAAAAGTCTATGAAAAATTGTTAAATACTCTTTCGCCTACTATTGATTCCACAAAAAAGTATTGGGTAATAGCGGCATCGTTAGATCATCATAATAACATCATTTCGATAGGCGAGAATTCATATCAGAAAACCCATCCCATGCAAAGCAGATTATCATTAAAATGTGGAAATAGGAATAGGGAATACCTCCATGCTGAAATTGCATCATTAGTAAAAAGCAGGAACAAGCCTGAAAGCATAATTGTAGTTAGGATGACGTGTGGAGGATTAGTTAGAATGGCTAGGCCATGTAATATTTGCAATTTAGCCTTGCGAGAAGCAGGAATTAAATATATCTATTTTTCTGGCGATGATGGATTATTACATTTAGAAGAGATTCACTACTAGGAGGGTAAAATGAAAAGTAAATCTATAATAAAAAATTGGCATATTGAAGATCGAGGTGAGTATTATGCTCTAGTTGGTTCAGTTTTTGAAGATGACCGTTTTAATAATGATGAGATTATTCATACTTCGAGGCTTATGAATATTGATTTTGAACACCATAAAGCAGAAACAAGAAATACTATATACATATTATCCTAATTAAGGAGAAAGAAAATGCAAAGTGCAAGAGAATTAGCTTTACGAATAGAAATGTGTAAAAAGATTGCTGGTCCATATGCAGATGGTACTGCTCCACTTTCGACAGCTCCACGATTAACAATGGAACTGACTATGGATTATATTCTTGACAATCTTGATTGATAAGGGGGGGGATTATGAATAGCAAAATAGAGGAACTTATAAGTGAATGTCGGTCTTATTTAAATAGAATAATAACAAAACAAACATCCAAATCCGAAAAAATTGATTACGGATGGAAAGCATTAGAAAAACTTAGACTTATTGAAATGGAAATAAAAGGAAGTAAACAATGAATGGATATTTTATCTTTAAGGAAAATAACAATATTCCTTATTGGATTGACCGTTTTCGATATGAAAATATTCCTCATAACATAGCCTTCAAAGTATTCAGAAAAGATAATAGAATAACATTAAGAGCAAAAGGATATGGGGAATATGGTCCTGGTAATTACGGTAATGGAGAAATAATTGTTATACTTATTAGTATAAATAATGAATCAATAAAGGAAGGCTTAATACATGAAGCAGAATACAACGATAGAAGATTACACCATCCTTCCGCCTACTGATAAGCCTTGGTTAAGAAGAAGACCGTTTCATAATCACTGCGAAAGGATTCTTACAGTAAGTAAACAATTAACTCAATGTAAAAATCCGATTGCTTTTCAAGATCAAGCTACCGGATTTTATTTCTGTCATAAATGTACTAGGGAATTATATAGAATCAATGAAGCTAGAGGGAAAATAAAATCATTTGAAAAAGCTATAGAGGATAAATCCCAATAATGATAGAACACTAATTATAGTGGACATAGCTAGGACATTTCTCTGCAGTTCCAAGGATTGAATATATTTTTTTGATTCTTCCGAATTCTTTTTGAGCAAGGCTATTATAGTATCTGATTCGTTCAATGCTAGTGCTGATTCCTGCAAATATTTTTGTAGCTTCCTCTCTCTCAGTAAAGATGAATTGTAATTCAGTTGTAGCATTTGAAATTGCTGTTCTAGCAATATTATTGCTTTCTCTTGTTCTATCAAGATCCAATCTAAATTGCTCGCTAAGTTGTTTATATTGGTCTCGTTCTCCGCTTGTGGTAAGGTATAAGTAGATTCCGAATCCGATTGAGCATATAAGCAAAATGGAAACAATAAAAAGAGCAATACGATACGCCACATTATTTCTCCTTTATGTTGCCAATTGGATTATTTGATTCCAAAGTACACCTTGACTTAAAGAGTTAATCATCCTTAAAGCAAATCTCTTTCTTCGCCCTTGTTTCGATTTTTCAGTCGTTCCATTTTCATCTATCTCTAAGGTTTCCTGTTTACCAATAATCATTAAAGCCACAACGGCGGCTAGTCCTATTCTCCACCAATCAATACTTATATCAATAATACCATTAGATTTTAATAGAGGAAGATAATTTGAGCATAGTATCCCAATGATAGTGAGGATATACGCTAAAATATCATCAAGGACATCAAATACTTTATACCAGAATTTTTTTAACTTTCCCATATCATATCCTTTTCTTTGATTTTTTCTCGATGGCCACAATTACAACATTCCATGCAATTATCTTTTATTATCCATTTATTTTTACCGCAAGCTATACATTCAAGATTAAACAAGATGAAACACCCTTAGACTAACTATTTCTCCATATTTTACTGTTTGGGAATCATAGAGGCTGTCCCAATCAGCTAATCTAAAATGTCCTGTTGTAACACCTGTTTTTTTTCTTTCCCATCTTTGTACTATTTGATCTCCTGGTTGAGTAATATACAAGGGTGATTCTTTTGTTAATATATATGTTTCACCTGTCAATCTATTCAAAATAGATTCTGGCTTTTTTACAAAGAAGTTATCATCATCATTTTTATTCGTATAGTTATAGTGTATTTCTCCTTTATCAATAGCTTCTATCATAGTAATAATAGGATCAATAGATTTTTGAGTTAATCTCTCTGCTATTTTAATTATAGCTAAAACGTAGCAAGCTGATTCTCCGGCTTCGGCAAAAAATGTTTGTATCCCTTCAGGCATCATGGTGTTGTTCCTTTCGTAACTAAATATGCTATTGCCGCTCCTATTATCCCTGATATAAAAGCCGTGATAAATGTACTTACAATAAGATCATACCTTTCTTTTGGTTTATTCTCAAATGGTTCAATCCTTTTATTGAATTCATTTTTTGTAATATAAATATCCCGCATATTGACTATACTTATTTGTATTTCTTTTAGAATACTTTTTATTTCTTCAATAGCTAACTCTATGTTATCTATTTTTTGAGCATTAATATCGGCATTACGTTCGGCTAGATGTAGTCTATCAGCCGCTTTATCCATTTCTGTCTGTAACCTCTCATGATAAATACATGGTTCAAGCATGATGTACTCCTTAAATTATTCTATATCCTAATTTTATGATGCCTTCAGGGAATTGATAACCTTTACTTATTACTTCACATTTTTTTGTTCCTAACATCGTTCTTGTTGAACGATTTATTTCTATATTAACAATATCACCTACTTCCATTGCATAATATTTAATCGGAACTAATACCTCTCCAATACCATGAACATCTTTGCTATAATTTAATACTGTAGTAGCTAATGAAGTGGCAGAAGATAAATTCTCTATTATTGAAAAAAATTCTTTTTGATTGTAAACTTTATATTTTTTGTATATTGTTTCTTCTTGAGAAGTATCAGTATACCAGGTATAAGGAGAAGTATACCCTGATTCCCAATTTTTATTATATCCCATTTTTATAGATGTTATTACTTCAGACGGATCATAGTTTATAGAGTGATTATTAAGAATATCATGAGCATAGATAGTAGTAGAAGCGGTAGCGGTGGTATCTACTATTTTGAATGAATATTTATTATCGGCGGTAATTTTGAATATACCGAATACTGAAGCACATATATCTTCAATAAGATCAATAACAGAAATATCTTCTATTGCTTTACCATCTTGAATATCAATAGAAATTAATGGAGCCAATGCTTCAGAAGCTGCCCAAGCCGTTGTATCATAATAAGTAGAATTATAAATAGCGCCATAATATAAACTCAATAATTCTCTAATAACTTCAAGAGCATTTTTACTGTTACAAGTATATGTTATTTCTTTAGTAAACTTTTTCCTTTTATCAGAGATTCCAATAGTAAATATTTCTTCATCTACCGATACATTTTCTACTAATGCTGTATATACAGTCAAATAATCATTTATAGATATATCTTCAAAACCTAATAAAATTCTTACTTCATTACCATATAAATTGTTATCTATTGCAAAGGTATCAAATTCACCATCGCTATTTAACAATGAAACTGATCCAGTATCGAATTGTATCTTACCAAAAAATAAAGGGTCTCTTGCTTGCTTTATTTCTATATTACTATTTATTCT